>Ga0100391_1000163_pt1 | contig 81025 bp, 75 predicted proteins | sample CryGeymeta201515_FD_81541 | JGI IMG/M metagenome (GOLD analysis project Ga0100391, IMG submission 81541) | Groundwater microbial communities from Crystal Geyser aquifers in Utah, USA - Crystal Geyser metaG 2015-15 | ecosystem: Environmental > Aquatic > Deep subsurface > Groundwater | place: USA...
AATGGCCTGATCTGGATGGGCGATCCCGATTTTATGCATAATCAGATTCTCGAAAAGCTCGAAGCGGGTTTTAATTGCATCAAAATTAAAGTAGGCGCGATTGATTTTGAACAAGAAATTGTATTGATCCAACAACTTAGAAGTCAATTCAGTCCGCAATCAATCGAAATCCGTCTGGATGCCAATGGAGCATTCGCTGTGGAGGATGCCCTGCAAAAACTTAACAGACTTGCTGATTATAATATCCATTCTATTGGACAACCCATCAAAGCCGGACAAGCAGAAGCCATGGCAGCCTTGTGCCAAAAATCACCGATCCCGATAGCGCTGGACGAAGAATTAATTGGAGTGAAAAACACTCAAATTGCCGATTTACTCAATGCCATCAAACCACACTATGTTATTTTGAAACCCAGTTTGCTTGGAGGTTTTTCAATTGCTAATGAATGGATTACAGCTGCCAAAAAACGCCAAATCGGTTGGTGGGCAACGTCAGCGCTGGAGTCGAATATTGGTTTGAATGCAATTGCGCAATGGGTCTCCGAAAAAAAATCGGATATGCCGCAAGGTTTGGGAACAGGTCAGCTCTATACTAACAATATCGCTTCACCACTCGAAATCAGAGAAGCCAAGCTTTACTATAACCCAAAAATTAGCTGGCAAAATAGTTACGGCAGATGAAAACTTACGACCAGATAAAGATCAACGGAAAAGTATATTCGCAGCGCTCCATCCAAAATCTGACAGAGGATTTCCCTTCTGCACTAAGCCAGGAGGTGCTGGAATTCCTGCAAATCTGGTTCAACAAAGAGAAAACCATCACACAACAAACTTCAGGATCAACTGGTTCACCTAAAATTATAAAACTTCAAAAAAAAGCCTTGGTTGCAAGTGCCAAAATAACAGGCAACTTTTTTGAGTTTCATAAAAAAATGAACAGCTTGCTTTGTTTGTCGCCAAATTTCATTGCCGGCAAAATGATGATTGTAAGAGCTTTGGTTTGGGGCATGAATCTAATACTGGGCAAAACCGACAGCAATCCGGTTAAAGACCTCGTCGAAAAAATTGATTTCTCGGCAATGATTCCCATGCAACTGGCTAATATCGTGCAACAAAATCCTGAAAAATTAGGACTCTTCAAAACCATCATTATAGGCGGAAGCGCCATTCCGCTTACACTGCAAAAACAACTCCTCCCCTTTAACACTGATTTTTATCACACCTACGGCATGACTGAAACCATGAGTCATATTGCCCTGCGAAAATTAAATGGTGATACGAAAACCTATTTTAAACCCCTCCCCGGAATTCAATTACAACAAGACAAAAGATCTTGTTTAGTTATTAAAGCCGAGGCACTTGGTATTAAAAGACTGATCACCAATGATCTCGTACACCTACAAGCCGATCAAAGCTTCAGGGTATTAGGGCGCTGGGATGAAGTAATCATCAGTGCCGGACTAAAAATTCATCCTCAATTGGTGGAGCAAAAGCTTTCGCAGCACTTGCACAAACCTTTTGTTGTAATTGGGAAAGCACACGAAACTGCAGGGGAAATAGCTGTTCTGGTTGTTGAAGACCAAGCTGTTACTTCTCAAATTTTCGCTTATTGGCAACTCTTGGAACAGCTTTTGGAACCTGCCGAAATACCCCGACAATTGTTTTTTATTGCATCCATGCCAATCCTTGCCAGCGGCAAAGCTGACCGTAAGTCGCTGCAAAAAATCATCTGAGTAATTTGCATTGATCTGGCTTTTCATTACTTTTACGTGTTTCTTTATGGAAAACAAGAACAGTAAACCTAAACTCAAATCTTATGAAAATTTTTTATGTTTTGACACTTTTAGTCCTTGGACTATTTCTGCAAACAAATGGTCAACAGGCATTTAAAGCGTATTTAAATGAAGAAGGACGAGTAATGACACAGGCAGTTGAAGTGGACAACAGCATCAACAAAGCTTCTGTTTTAGAACAACTTCCGGGTTTCCCAAAAAAAATGGGTGCCAGTCCTAATTTCAAGAATTTCAGAGGAGTAACTTTAGCCGATATCGATCAGGATGGTCAGGATGAAATTTTAGCTGCTTCTTATAACCGGCTCAATGTTTACAAAGGTGATGGCAGTTTGCTCTGGCAAAAAAACCTCACCGGCACTGCCATTTATCCGCCAGCAGTTGCCGATATGGATGGAAACGGCACCCTTGGAATTGTTTGTGTTACAGGTGGCGTGCCCGATAATGGCAGGGTTTATTACCTGGATATTAATGGTAATGACATGAGCGGCTGGCCACTGAGTTTTAACAACCACTGGATCATCTGCGGCCCTGTGATTGCTGATATGAATGGTGACCATCAATGCGAAATCATTGTTCAAACGCGAACCTCCAATAATTTGCATGTACTCAATCAGGATGGCAGCAGCTTTGGTTCGAACTGGCCGCAGAATCTTGACGGCACACCTGCTGTTACGCCTTCAGTAGCTGATATCAACAATGATGGTATCATGGATATTGTAACAGCCATTTCCAATGGAACCATGTATGCCTTTGATGCCGATGGCGATCCATTAAACGGTTTCCCAATAGCATCGGATAACTACAGCTTTTCATACCAATCGCCACTGCTTGTTGATTTTGATGGCTCCGGCGACCTCAGCATCGTTGGTTCCACACATGGAAATGCTCCAAAGTATTATGCGCGCAATCATCAGGGAAACTACCGCGAAGGCTGGCCTGTTGCAGTACCCGAAAATTATTGGACTTATTCCCCTCCTACTGTAGTTGATCTTAATGGAGACGGCAATTACAGCACTTTTATGAGCAGGCCAACAGGTGAAGAGGTTGCTCCCATGCTTTACGGATTTCATCCCGATGGCAGTATGATGGATAATTTTCCAATCACCAAATCAGGAGGTTTGGAAGGCTTTATCAGCGTGGCTGATTTGGATGCCGACGGACAACACGAACTGGTTTTTGGGAGCAATCTGATGATTGACGGGATGGGATTTATCCATGCCTACAAAATGGATGGAAGCGGCGAACTCGATGGTTTTCCTCTAAGGCCAACAGGATTCACTTTTATCAATGGCGCTAACCTTGGTGATATTGACGGAGATGGCATGCTTGATTTAGTTGCATTATCTTATGAACAGAATTTCCAATCCACCGATTCTGTTTTTATCAATGCTTACAGCATGGGTGTTGATATGGAAACCTCAAATATTCTAGCCGGAACTTACAAAGGCAGCAACGATCATCGGGGCTATATTGCTGCTGCTCAGAATAGTTTTCCAGTCATCGCAGTTGATCCGGCTGAAATTACCCAAAGCTGGTCAGGAAATGAAATTTACTGCAGCGATTTAACAATCAGTAATACAGGTGAAGCCGATCTGGAATTCAGTATCGTAACCAATTATTTACGCGACAACTGGATTACTGTAAATCCCGCAAACGCAACTGTTTCGCCTGGCGAAAGCTTATTGGTTGAAGTTTGTCTGGATGCAACAGAACTAGAAAATGGGATGTATCAGGCCGAACTGATTGTCAGCAGTAATGATCCTTTAAATCCGGAAGTGATTGTTCCGGTAAATCTGTATATTACCGTTGGAACAAATGAAATTACCACTGAAAAATTAGTGGTGTATCCTAATCCAAGCCAGGGATTGGTTCAGCTAAAAATGCGTGAGCATGCCTCAAAATTAAGCTTGTATAATTTACAAGGTCAGCTTCTGGACGAAATTAATATTGAAGAAAAAACAGCAATGCAGCTTGATTTAACAACTTATCAGCAACATGCACTTATGCTGCAAATCACTTATCAAAACGGTGCGCTTGCCAGGCGGCTGATTGTTATAAAATAGTTTTGGAAATATAAATTTATCAAGCAGGTCAAATTTCTTTGGCCTGCTTTTTCGTTTTAATTCAGTTGAGCTTTAAACTCTGTTGCCCAATTGATAAGGAGTTGAACTTGCGTCTGATCCAAATCTGCTTCACTATGTAACCACTGATAAGGCTTAGGGGGCATTTCCTGCTTTTCGAGAACTTCGATCACTTCATCAAGCATATGACGTTGTTTATCGGTTTCCAGCAATTTCCAATCGCTGAAATTTACATGCGATTTGCCCTCCTTCACGTGGTAAGCAATCATCCACGAAACCGGCGCCACGCTGGCATACCAGGGATAAGTGGTGCGATTTGAATGACAATCGTAGCAAGCCGATTGCACCATAGCAACAACTTCGGTTGGCTGACCGCTTTTATGAAAAATATCATACCTGCTTGGATTGTTTTCAATATTTCGCTCAGGGCGAATAAATTGGACCAGGATAATAAGAACCAGCAATCCGATCAAGATTTTGTGTTTTGTTTTCATAGTTATTGGATATTATTTTATCAAAAATAGGTTAAAAAAATTGAATTCACCTTTAGTTCACCAAATCGTAAGTTTTTCTTTTTAAACCAGTATGAAATAGTGCAAAAGTTCCTTCTTATTCTCTCCAGAAATGATACCATACATGAATATTAAAATCCGTAAGCCATAAATCCACCATCCACAGCAAGGCACTGCCCGGTAACATAAGATGATGCCGGCATGGCAAGAAATGCTGCAACTGAAGCCACTTCTTCAGGCGTGCCAATGCGCTTCAGGGGCGTGCGATTAAGAACAGCCTGCAAGTATTCCTTATCCTGCAAAACCTGTTTTGCTAAGGGGGTTTCGATATACCATGGTGCCACAGCATTTACCCTGATACCATCCACAGCCCATTCGCAGGCCAGGTTTTTTGTCATCTGCACCATGGCCGCTTTTGTCATGCCATACACTGAGCCGGTTTTTAGGCTGGTAAGTCCCGCCACGGAAGCAATATTCACGATAGCACCATTTGTTGAAGCTTTGAGCGCAGGATACAACCTTCGACTCAGATCATAAGCCGACTTTAAATTTGTTTGAAAGATAAACTCAATTTCTTCATCTGAATAGTCTGTAGTCTTTTTCCTGATATTGGTACCCACATTATTAACGAGTACGTCCAGGCTGCTCCATTTATTCATGAGAGCTTCTGCAAGCCTGGCGCGATCTTCGGGCTTTGAAATATCAGCAACTATGCCGTCGAGCTTGTCATTTGAAAGATCAAATGAATCCAATACCTCAGCAAGCGTCTTGCCATCCCGGCCAACCAAAAAAACAGCTGCACCCAGGTTAACAAATTCCTGTGCTATTGCTTTACCAATTCCTTTTGTGGCACCAGTTATTAAAGCTGTTTTTCCAGATAACGACCAGGTGTTTCTCAAATTTGTCATTTGCGATATTTTTACACAAAAATACATCTTCTTTTCACAGCGACTAACGTGATTTCTGTCTGAAAAGTTAAACATCAAGCTAAAAAATCATCACCGCAATGATCCACTGGAAAAAATTTATCTACACTCAGTTTTGAAGGCAAAAGGAGAAAGGTAGGGTTTAATGTGACAACTTAACTTCAACCGGCAAGAAAAAAGCGCTTACACCAATTGATGTAAACGCCTCATTTTCAATTTGTCGGAGCGGCCCGACTCGAACGGGCGACCGCTTGCACCCCATGCAAGAATGCTAGCCAACTGCACCACGCCCCGATTGCTTAAAGCGCTGCAAAATTAATACAATATCCACACTTGCGCAAACTAAATTTCTACGCTGACAAATAATCTGACAAAAAATCAGCCTCAAATAAATCGCTTAATTATCACTACTCTTTGCGACAATTTGTCAGCAGCTTATAGCTTTTAATACCCTATATCATCAATTGGCACTATTTTAGCAACTCAAAAAGTTAAATCATAAATAAAGACACATGAGCAATACACCGGAAAAAATTGAATGTTTGATCATCGGCTCAGGTCCTGCCGGATACACCGCTGCCATCTATGCGGCACGTGCTGATTTAAAACCAGTTATGTATCTGGGCAGCCAACCAGGTGGACAGTTAACCACAACTACTGAAGTGGAAAATTTCCCCGGTTACCCGCAAGGAATCACAGGCCCCGAAATGATGGAAGAATTGAAGGCTCAGGCCGAACGTTTTGGAACTGAAACACGCTGGGGAATGATATCGGAAGTAGATACCACTTCGCGGCCTTTCAAAGTAAAAGATGAAGACGGTAAGGAAATATTGGCCGAAACGCTCATTATAGCTACCGGTGCTACAGCCAAATACCTTGGATTGGAATCGGAAGAAAAGTTTAAAGGTGGTGGCGTTTCTGCTTGTGCCACCTGCGACGGCTTTTTCTATAAAGGAAAAGATGTTGCCGTGGTTGGTGGTGGCGATACGGCTGCCGAAGAAGCCACCTACTTGGCAAAGCTTTGCAAAAAAGTTTATCTGATCGTTCGCCGCGACGAACTGCGTGCCTCAAAAGCCATGCAAAAGCGCGTGCTCAACACTCCCAATATCGAAGTGCTTTGGAACCATAACACCAAAGAGCTTTTTGGTGAAGAAAAAGGATTTGTTAAATCCCTTAAAGGTGCTGTGCTGATCAACAACAAAACCCACGAAGAAAAAACTATCGACATCGACGGCTTCTTTGTGGCAATTGGTCATAAACCTAACAGCGATCTTTTTGCTGGTGTTTTGGATATGGATGAAACTGGTTATATCAAAACCAAATCTGATTCAACAGCAACAAATATCCCGGGAATCTTTGCCTGTGGTGATGTTCAGGATAAAATCTTCCGTCAGGCAGTTACAGCTGCCGGAACAGGCTGTATGGCAGCGCTGGAAGCCGAACGCTTTTTGGCTGCCGAAAACGACTAACACAATAAACTCCTCATATACCAAAAGCTGTAGCATCTGTTGTTGCAGCTTTTTTTATTTTTCTGCCATCCATCAATGCCATCAAAAAGCTTACTTTTGCACAAATTTCAAATCGTACAATCTCATGGAAGACGAACCTGATCAGCCAGAGCGAAAGAACTTAAATTAACCAAGCTGTAAGGGGTGTCGTGCACTACTTACAGCTTTAAAGAGTAAGGAGTGTACTTATGACTGAAATTATCGATCAATTTCAGGAATTTATTTCCGAAAAAGAATGGAAGGCTTTGCGTCAGCAGATCGCTGAAATGGATCCTGTTGACATAGCAGAAATCATAGAAAACCTTGACGAAGAAGAAGATATCATCCTCTTCAGACTTTTGCCCAGAGAACTGGCAAAAGAAACATTTCAACACCTGACAATCGACAAACAGGAGCAAATGATAGAGGGCCTGGCACACCATGCTCAAAAATTATCCAGTTTGCTTAACGACCTTGATCCCGATGACAGAACTGCCTTTTTTGAAGAATTACCCGGACAGGTAAGTCAGCGCTTGATACAAATGCTTAGCCCCGAAGAGCGAAAAGTAGCCATTAAACTACTGGGCTATCCCGAAGAAAGTATTGGCCGACTGATGACCCCCCATTATGTGCGAGTTAAGCCAAAAAACACTGTAGCTCAAACACTTGAATATATCAGAAAATACGGAAAGGATTCTGAAACCTTAAATGTTATTTATGTTGTTGACAATCAGATGAAACTTATTGATGACATCCGTATTCGGGATATCTTGCTGGCCAATGCTGATCAAACAATTACGGAGCTTATGGACGATCGTTTTGTTGCCCTGAGCGCTTTTGATGATCAGGAGCTGGCAATCCGTATTTTTCAGGATCAGGACAGGGTAGCGCTTCCGGTAGTTGATACAGAAGGATTGTTGCTTGGGATTGTTACAGTGGATGATGTGATGGATGTGGTGGAGGAAGAAACCACGGAAGACTTCCATAAATTCGGATCTTTTCAGGATGCTATTGTAAATCCGCTCAAGGCAAAGGTTACTTACCTCTATCAAAAAAGAATTTTTTGGCTTACGGTGCTCGTTTTTATGAATGTTTTTTCGGGAGCTGCCATCGCACACTTTGAAACTGCCATTACATCAGTAGTTTCTTTGCTGTTTTTTCTGCCATTACTGATTGCCAGCAGCGGAAATGCAGGCGCCCAATCAGCCACATTGATGATTCGTTCACTCGCAGTTGGTGATGTAGAAATCACCGACTGGTTCAGGTTATTAGGCAAAGAATTTTTGGTTTCGTTGCTTTTAGGTATTACAATGGCTGCTGGCGTTAGCCTGATCGCCAGTTTCAGAGCACCCGAAATAATACTGGTTGTAGCCCTCACAATGGTGTTAACGGTGATAACAGGCAGTTTGATAGGGCTTTTACTGCCCTTTATTTTTACCAGAATAAATATTGACCCCGCAACAGCAAGTGCTCCTCTCATTACCTCGCTTGCAGATATCAGTGGTGTGTTGATTTACTTTTCACTTGCCACCTGGATTCTTGGTTTGGGTTAAAGAAACATTAAATCACTTTATGCCTTTGTCCGGCATTTTTAGATTGATCGAATACCAATCGAAAAGTGCGATGGCGCTTACCAAATTTAGCTCCTACAGCTTCATGGATGGCCTGCATCTTGGGATTAAAATCGCCTACCCAGGATAATTCAACCTCACGATAATGTTGATATTCAGGCTGATCCATTACCTGCTGCATCTGCCAAAAAATTCCTGACTCCAATCCAAAACGCTGAAACTTCGGCTTTACACCCATGATAGTGATGCGGGCACGATCGATTTTTTGTGTTTTACTAAGCCAGAAAAACCTAAGCTTATTCCAAAAATTCATTTTGCCCTTCAAAGGTTTCAACAATTGATTCACATCCGGGAACATCACCAAAAAAGCAGCCGGCTCATCGTTGTGATAAACAAACCAGATAAATTTTTCTTCCAAAAAGGTTTTGGTTTGAGCCATTTCAGCTTTTATAGTGTCTAATGCTAAAGGCGTAAAATTTTGATGATGCTGCCAGGCTTCATCATACACTTCCTTAAGGTCAGCGATAAACTTATCCGATTGTTTCCACTCAAAATGCCGCCAATCAAATCCGGGTTTTTTGCGCACCCATTCGGCAATTTTCCAGAAACGCTCCGGAAAAGGAATCGTAAGATCAAGGTGATTAGTCACCTGCTCAAAATACTCCTTGAAGCCATAAGCCCTGAAAAACTGCTCATAATACGGGTGATTATAAGGCATCCCAAAACTGGGATGCGTAAAGCCTTCAACTAAAAGCCCCCAGAAATTATCATTTTCGCCAAAATTGATGGGGCCATCCATGGCTTCCATTCCTTTTTCAGTCAGCCAATTTTTACATTGATCAAATAGCATAAAAGCAGCATTTTGATCATCGATACACTCAAAAAATCCCATGCCACCTGTTGGTTGTTCGTAACCGAAAGCCTTTTTGCGGTTGATAAATGCTGCAACCCGTCCGATCAACTTCCCGCTATCGTCATACAAAATCCAGCGAATGGCTTCTCCTTGCTCAAAAAAGACATTTTTAGCCGGATCGAAAACCCCTTCAATTACATTGTCGAGCGGACAAACCCATACCGGATCGTCTTTGTATAATTCACGGGCAAGATCCAGAAAGGCGCGCTTCTGCGCTTTTGTTTTAACTTCAGAAAGCTTCATGGCTGAGGTTTTAGTTGTACAAAGGTAAACGAAAAATCAATTCTTCATCTTTAATCGCATTAGCTTGCTTATGCCTCAATTGTTAAAGAAATTGAAGAAAATTTTCCTTAGTGATACAGTTGTATTCGCTATTATAGTCTGACATCCAGGCTTTAGGAGGTTTGCTTTTTATCTTGTTTACTTTAATTTCGAAAGCACTGAGCTTTCCTTGATATTCTTCCAGATAATCGAGCTCAGCACCAGCATAATTTCTCCAGAAGAAAGCCTGAAAAAGCCGGCGCTCAAAAATCATTTTTTTTCTGCGTTCTGCGATTACAAAATTCTCCCACAAAGCCCCCCTATCAGCCCTTGCTTCAGTAAGTTTGAAATCACCAATAATCGCATTTCTGATTCCGTTATCATAAAAATAATACTTCTGCGATTTACTAATTTCTTTACGCGGATTCCTGCTAAATGCTGGCAATTTAAAAACTATAAAAGACTGCTCAAGTAGAAATAAATACCGTTCAACGGTTTCGGCATTTAGCTTAAGTTGTGTACCTATTTCATGGATACTAATTTGTGAGCCTATCTGAAAAGCCAGCAATCGAAGCAAATCCCTAATTTTGGAAGGATATTTGATATTTTCCAATTCGAGTATATCCTTAAACAAATAGGAAACAGACACTTCATTTAAGTAGTCCTCTTTTTCATGATAACCTGTGTTTTTGATCACCTCTGGATAACTTCCAAAAATCAAAAGGTGATCAATCATGTCCGCAATTTCAAAATCAGTAAACACTGATCTCAATTCGCCAATCGAAAAAGGAAGCAGGGTAAATACTTTCTTTCTGCCTGTAAGCGCCTCTGATATTCGGTTCGACAACAAAAATGATGATGAACCTGTTACCAAAACCTTTAGATGCGGTAGTTCGTCGTGCAAAATTTTTAAATTCAGACCAATCTCAGGAATGCGCTGTGCTTCATCGATAAACAATAAATCATATCCACTAACAAGCGATTTCATTTTGTTTAAATCGCGACTGGCAAGAATATCAATATACTTTATCTGATCCGCGTTAGCATAAAGTGCTTTTAATTCGGTCGCATTGATTATTTTCTTCGAAAGGGTGGTTTTTCCGGCTTGCCGTGGACCATAAATAATTACAATTTTTCCGGAATCCAAAGCCTCCGAAACGGCTGAAGAAACAATCCGATTGATAAACATATTACGTTAAATTTTCACAAAACTACGAAATTTTACGGTCAACCATAAATTTTCATATTAATTTTTACGGTCAACCATAAATTTTCATACTTTTTAACGTTAAAAAAACGCCGGAAATTAATCCCCGGCGTCTAAAAAATCTATACTTATCGCAGGCTATGATTCCTATTCAACAAACTCCAGAACTGCATCTGTAACGTATTTCAGGCTTTCCTCATCAAATTCGGTATGAATGGGAAGTGAGATAACAGTTTTTGACAGGTTTTCAGTCACCGGAAAATCACCTCTTTTGTACCTTGGATCAATATAAGCCTTTTGCATATGCAATGGTACAGGATAATAAATAGCACATGAAACGCCTTTCGTTTGCAGATGTTCCATGAGTTTCTGACGGTTCACACAATGCGTTACCAAGGTATATTGATGAAATACATGGTTTGTAAATGAAGCAGTTACCGGCGTTTTAAGTTTATCAGATTGCGCAAAAGCCTGGTTGTAATAATTGGCGGCAAAACGTCGCGCTTTGGCATATTCATCCAGGTGCTTTAATTTGATATCAAGCACAGCTGCCTGAACACTATCAAGCCTCGAATTAACACCAATTGAATCATGATAATAACGCACTTCCATGCCATGGTTAACAATGACGCGTACCCGTTTGGCCAGTTCGTCATCATCAGTAAAAATAGCCCCTCCATCACCGTAACACCCCAGATTTTTTGAAGGAAAGAAAGAAGTGCAACCAATATGACCAATCGTTCCGGCTTTGCGTTTTGTGCCATCGGCTGAGGTATGATCTGCTCCGATAGCCTGAGCATTATCCTCAATAACATAAAGGTTATGCTTTTTTGCAATATCCATAATTGCATCCATATCAGCACATTGACCAAAAAGATGAACCGGAACGATTGCCTTGGTTTTAGGTGTGATTGCCTTTTCGATAGCTTTGGGGTCAATATTGAAAGTTTCCTTGTCAACATCCACCAACACTGGCGTAAGTTTAAGCAGGGCAATCACCTCAGCTGTCGCTATAAAAGTGAAGGAAGTTGTAATCACCTCATCACCAGGTTTCAAATCCAATGCCATCATGGCCACCTGTAGGGCATCTGTTCCATTGGCACAGGGTATTACGTGTTTTATTCCGAGATATTTTTCCAGATTATGTTGAAAGCTTTTTACAGCAGGACCGTTGATAAAACTGGCATTTGAAAGTATTTCTATTATTGCAGCATCAACTTCAGGTTTAATTTTTTGGTACTGACCTACAAGGTCAACCATAGGAATTTGCTTCATATGCAGTGTTTTTTTATTTGCCGCAAATGTATTGATAAATTATTAACAACTAAAACATCAGAAGGCTATTACGTCCTAAAACATCAAATTTTCAGGAGAAATAATTTTCATTTCCGGACAGCATTTCTTCCATATTATGTACTTTTGTGAATTAATTAACAATTAATCCATGCAACTAACAGATAAAATTCAGCTCATAAAAAATATTGAGCTTTTTAGAGGTTTAAACGACGACGAACTCAATATAATTGCCAGTCAGGCCAAAGACATCTCCTATGCCGCCGGAGATATATTATTTGCAGAAAACACTTCGCGCACCTTTATTTTCTTGATTGTCTCCGGAAAAGTTGAGCTTTACAAAACCACTGCTTTTGGCAAAGAGCAAATCATAACTTATTTTGGCAAACATGATTTTTTGGGTGAAGGTTCATTAATGGAAGACTCGCCACATTCAACATCAGCAAGAGCTGTTGAAGACACTGTGGCACTCACACTTTCGAAGGAAGCATTTAAAAGTTCTGGTTCAATTGCTTTGGCTATTTCATCTAACATTACACGTGTGGTTTCGAGGCGCATGCGCTATGCCAATGCCAGAGCAACAAATATCACTTCACAATACGAATCGGGTAAAACCCGGCGCGAGCATGATTTGCTCGGCGAAAGAGATGTGCCTTACGAATATTACTACGGCATTCAAACACTCAGGGCACTCGAAAATTTCAACATCAGCGGCATCACACTCAATTTTTTTCCTGACCTTGTAAAATCGCTGTCCATGGTAAAAATGGCTGCTGCCAAAGCTAACCTGGAGTTGGGATCGCTCCCCGAAGATATTGCCAAAGCCATTATTCAGGCCTGCCAGGAAATCATCAACAACCGATTACAGTCGCAGTTTGTGGTAGATATGATTCAAGGTGGTGCCGGCACTTCCACAAATATGAACGTAAACGAAGTGATTGCCAACCGTGCGCTGGAAATCATGGAAAAGGAAAGGGGGCAGTATGAGCATTGTCATCCCAACAATCACGTAAACCTCTCCCAAAGCACAAACGATGCTTATCCCACAGCCATTAAAATCGCCTTGATCAAAGCCAATGAAAAACTGGTGTTTGTATTGCAACAACTGATAACTGCGCTGCATGCCAAAGGCCGTGAATTTGCGCGAATCATCAAGATGGGACGCACACAGCTTCAGGATGCTGTGCCTATGACCTTAGGGCAAACCTTTGAGGCTTTTGCCGTTACGCTCGAAGAAGAAGTGCAACAGTTGAACCGATCAGCCGTTCTGTTCCTCGAAGTAAATATGGGAGGCACAGCCATTGGAACAGGCATCAATGCCGATCCAAAATACAGCGAAAAAGTTATCCCACATCTCCGCGTAATCACAGGGATGGACATAAAACTTGCCCGTAATCTGGTTGAAGCCACTCAAGATACAGGCGATTTTGTGAGTTATTCAGGAAGTCTGAAACGACTGGCCGTTAAGCTTTCCAAAATGTCGAACGACCTCCGTTTGCTTTCTTCCGGACCAAGGGCAGGGCTCAACGAAATCAACCTTCCTCCCATGCAACCCGGATCAACCATCATGCCTGGAAAAGTAAATCCGGTAATTCCAGAAGTGGTAAACCAAATCGCTTTTAAAGTTATTGGCAACGACCTCACAGTTTCGCTGGCGGCTGAAGCCGGTCAGCTTGAACTCAATGTGATGGAACCTGTGATCGTACAAAGCCTCTTTGAATCGATCGAAATGCTGAAAAATGGCATGAAAGTTCTTACCAATCGTTGTGTTTCGGGCATTACAGCCAACGAAGCACATTGCAGACAAACGGTTCAAAACGCTATTGGACTTGTTACTGCACTTAATCCCTACATTGGTTACGAGGCCTCAACATTAATTGCAAAAGAAGCCCTCGAAAACGAACGAAGCGTTTACGATCTGGTACTCGAAAAACAACTCTTATCAAAAGCTGAGTTGGATAAGATTCTTGCCCCCGAAAATATGATTCATTAATAATCAGCATATGTCAAAACTTATTTTTAAAAGAAGAAGCATCAGGAGATTTAAAGCTGAGCCAATTCCTGATGAAGCTATCAGTCAGATCATTAAGGCAGCAATGGCAGCACCTTCGGCTAATAACCTAAAAGCCTGGCATTTTGTAGTAATTACAAAACGTGAATTACTAAACCAGCTTGCCGAAATACATCCTTATGGCAAAATGCTTAATGAAGCAGCTGCAGCAATTCTGGTTTGTGGCAACATTCAAAAGCAAAACGTGACGGGCTACCTGTATATGGACTGTGCTGCCGCAACGCAAAACATTTTACTGGAAGCTACATCATTGGATATTGGCAGTGTGTGGCTAGGTGTATATCCGCGGGAAGCCAGGATGTCAGAGATTGGCAGTTTTTTTAAAATCCCTGATAATATTATACCGGTTTCGTTGGTTGCACTGGGATATCCCGCTGAGCAAAAACCAATTAACAACCCCTGGCAAGCCGAAGCAATTCACTATAATAAGTGGTAAGCTACTTTCCTTTTTTTAACATTGGTACTTCTTCACCGGGTTTTAGAATCATTCCCCGGTTTTTTCGGCCATCAATAATGATATTCAGCGACTGCTCAAATCTGATGTGTCTGATAAAGTCGTCCTCATAATATACCTCTTGTTGTTCAAGAAATTTCAGATCGTAAAAACCATCTTTGATAAAAGGATTTATGGTAAAATACCCCACACCAAAAGAAGTGAGGTTTTGAAAAAAATGGGTGCCCTGGCTGGGATCGATGCGGTAGTTTTCGAGACCCGATTCAATGATTACGCGCGCTGCCGAAATCTGAGGCCATTTAACGGGAATTCCCAACCACGGATCGCTCGAACCCCATCTTCCGGGTCCAACAAGGATATAATATTTTCCTTCTTCTAAGAATTTTGCATTCAGTTTCCCTACTAATTCGGCAACGTCTCTGGTTTTGGCCGGATTAAAAGACTCAGGTTTCACATACACAAAATCATGTATTCCTTTTATCAATCCATTACCCAGTGTGTGATCAGCAGTGATAATACAAGCTTCCTTCGTGATCTGGTCGATATCAATATCCACCGACTCATTTAAGCTTACGATTGGCCTGATCTGCAAAACATAAAACATCTTCACCATATCTTTGGGTTTGTTTAGCTCAACCGCAAATTCAATTTCGATTGGCTTGCCCATCTCCAGTTGGCCAACACGCAAAACTTCGAGCAATATTTCAGCTATTGGAAAAGTATTATACTTTAGAATATTGGCAAAAGTAACCAGCTTTTTACCTCCCTGATGATAGCCATCGCGCAACATATGGTTTTGAAAATCATAGGTAGAACAAACCAACCGAAGCGAACCATCTTTATCAGCTTGGGTAACCCTCAATTGTAAGAGGTTTGCTGCATCGTCCACAGTTGGCTGAAAACTGTTTGGATCCATATTTAAGGCATAAAATACCTTTTGCGTTTCGCGCAAGGCAAGGTCAGGCTGACTGGTTTGCAGCACTTTGTTAGGATATTTTGGTGAAAAACGAATGCTTTGACCGCCATCCACAATTAACTTACCCAAGCCCAATGCAATATTTGCAATACCGTCTTCTGATTTTTCGGGAGGGATGGGGTAAAAATTAATCGATCTTGCAACGCCAGATAAGGCAGGATAATAATGATCGTCATAACGTTTTCCACAAACCTCCTGCATTACGATAGCCATTTTTTCTTCGTCGATCATATTTTTTGTGGCCGTCATATAGGCTTTACTATCTTCGAAAAATGCTGAAGCGTAAACACTTTTAATCGCATTGCTTAGCATTTTTATCATGGTACGCTCATCATTTTCGACAACCGGAATCATATAAGTTGAATAGATTCCCGCAAAAGGCTGGTAATGTGAGTCTTCGAGCAAACTTGAAGATCGAATGGCAATGGGATTACGGATCACAGAGATAAGGGTATAAAGATCCTCGTGTATGCGGAATGGCAGCCGGGCTTCAATAAAGTGATTTAGAATTTCCTCATCCGATGCCTCATCCGATAAGGCAATGGCATAGAGATTGTTTTCTTCCATGAAATCATCAAAAACGTCAGTGCAAAGCACAACGGTACGCGGGATTCCAATGGTAATTCCATCAAACTTATCATTCAAACTATTACGTTTGATTAAAGAATCCAGAAAAGCCAAACCACGGGCTTTTCCACCAATTGAGCCTTGCCCGATTCGGGTGAAGGACAAATACTCATCAAAACTTTCGCGGTTGAACTCAGCAATCACGCCACGGGCTTTGTTGAGCCTGAAATTTGCAATAGCATCAAAAACAAAACGTTTTATGTCGTCGCAATCCTGGAAATCCTCTGGAGCAAACATTTTAAACAAATCTGCTAATGGAAACAAAGCGCGGGCACGCAACCATTTTGACAAGTGATTGCGTTCGATATGGTATTGCAGCGCATTATTTGGAACTTGGAAAATCTTCTCCTGAAGCGCTTTAAGATCGGCTGCACGCATCACTTCCTGATGGGTTTCCGGATCTTTAAAAACAAAATCACCAAAAGCAAAATATTCCTTAATAAATCGACGAAGCTCAAGGGATAAGGTCTTGGAGTTCTTATTGATGAAACCTACTTTGATCTCTTTAGCTATCTCTTCATTTTTGGCATCCGACGACTGCAACAACAAAGGCATGTAACGGTCATTTTTCTTCACAACTTTACAAAGCCTGATACCCGCCTGGCTATCTGATTTTCCTTCACGCGTATAGGAGATATCCGAAATGATTCCGAGAATGTTTTGTTTGTATTTTTTATACAGTTCGATAGCTTCCTCATAGGTTGTTGCAAGTAAGATTTTAGGCCGACCGCGCATTCGCAACATCTTTTGATGCTCGTTAAGGCCTTCAGTCATAAAGGATTTGGATTGCTTAAAGATGATCTTGTAGATATTTGGAAGGTAGCTGCTATAAAACCGAACCGAATCCTCAACAAGGATAATACATTGCACACCAATTTCAACGATATCGTGTTCGGCATTCATTTTATCTTCAATCAATTTGATGATTGCCAGCAAAATATCAGCATTTCCCAACCAATTGAATACATAATCGATCCCTTTAAGTTCATTTCTGTCGATCTTTAACGAAAGCTCACGCGAAAAGGGTGTAAGGATAACAATAGGTATTTCGGGGTAATCAGCTTTAATTTGCTCGGCCAGTTTGTAAGTGCTCTTTTCTTCTGCACTAAGCATTTCGATAACCAAATCTATCTTTTCATTTTTCAGGATAGTTTTTACCTCAGCAGGATTACTGGTAAGAATAAATCCAGGCGGATACCGCAGATTAAGTGATACATATTCATTAAAAATTTGCTCATCAATACGACCATCTTCTTCCAGGATAAATGCGTCATAAACCGAGGAAATTAAAAGCACATGATAAATCCGCTTTTTCATCAAACTTGTAAAAGCAGTATCATTAAAGGTAAACTTCCGGTTAAGAAAATCAGGTCGTAAAGGAGTCATTTTGCGGAATTTTTAAATCATGAGTGGTTTACTAACTTAGGCAAATGTAGTAAATCATCGCAAGCATCCGCATTAGTCAATGCTATTTTAAAAGCTAAATAATTTATAAAAAATTACGATTCCTTTATTGAAAAAAATAAAACAAATCCCAAACGGGAGCTCACCTGCTAATAGTTTTGTTGTTTGGAATCTTTATAAATCGCACCGTTAACTGAAAATCATTTGCAATTTCAAAAAAATAATATAGTTTTGTTAACGTTAATTAAATAGTTAGTTAACAAACGCTCTAAAAATTGCTGTCATGATCGCTATTATTGTAATTTCATCCTTTGCATTACTTGGGGTAGTTGCTTTAATTCATGCAATTAAAACTGCACCGCTTATTGAAGAAAAAGGCGACAGCAAAATTTAATCGGGCAACATGCCTAGTGCAGGATGAACAGATGGAGAAAAAAAGACCGGATCGCTTGTCCGGTCTTTTTTTTTAACTGCACTGGCAACTTCCAATTCCCTGTCCCTGAAGTTCGGGTGGGTTACCGCAAACACCACAATTTTCATCTTCGTGATGGTGATCGTGATCGTGACTGTGTCCGCCGCCGCCACAACAACTGTCGCTATGCGATCCACAGCCGCAACCTGATGGTGCAGGGTTGAGTTCTTCAAAGGTAGCCTCACGCACATTAAGTACCTGACCAAAAGTATGCAACGACTTTCCGGCAAGCGGATGATTAAAATCCATTTTTACAGTTTCGCCATTTATTGCAATCACTCTGCCATCGAAAGGATTGCCATCGCTATCCATCATAGGCACAGTTTTTCCAACATTTAGTTTGTCAGATTTTAATTCGCCGTTTACTACAAAAGCGCTCGTTGGAATATCCATAACCAGTTCCTCCCTAAAAGGGCCAAATGCTTCCTCAGGCTCAATTATGAAATCGAAAGTATCTCCTGACTTCAAACCAACAAGGCGCTTTTCAAAACTTTGCATTACGCGTCCTGTTCCAAAAAGCATTGTGCGCGGATTGTCAATAGTTGCTTCTTCCAGTACCTCACCAGCGTCGTTATTTACTTTGATCTGATAGCTCAAAATGCCAACTTTTTGTGCTTCAATTACCATAGCTTTCTGTTTATGTTGCGTTAAATAATTTATTTCTGTGAATTAAAGCTGCAAAAATAATCATCTTTACTATTTAGACTAAATAAAAATAAGCTAAATCAATTTTACAGTTTAAAATAAAGTCCTGCCTCCAAGACTTATAAGCAGAAAAATACCTTTAGCAGCATTATTTTTAATTCTCAGTCCACTCATTTTCAATTCACTAATATTTTTTTTCAGAAGCATTTGTGTAATCCAAAAATTATCATTTATTTTGCACTCCCTTTTTGAGGGGTTTTACCATTTATAAACAGAAAGCGCCATGTCAAAGATTTGTCAGATAACAGGAAAGAAAGTGATCACCGGAAATAAGGTTTCACACTCCAACAAGAAGAGCAAACGCACTTTTGAGCCCAACCTGCACATCAAACGTTTTTATGTGCCCGAGCTTGAAGAATGGATAACCCTTAAAGTTTCTGCTGCCGGTTTGCGCACCATCAACAAAAAAGGGATTTATAATGCAATGGTAGATGCAAGTGACCAAGGTCATCTCTATCGCAGATAATTGTAATTAAAGAAAAGCATTTGAAGCTGCTGTGAACTTTTCGCAGCGGCTTTTTTTATGCATCTTAATGAAATCGCGAAATAATTTTTCCTTAAAACAGTTATTAAGGTTAATATGTGAAAACCTCTGACAGTTAAGAACCATTGAAAACTATCTTTAAGCATTTCTCATTTCTTATGTTGTTTTTACCCTCAATCATGTTTGCTCAGCAGCAGGCAAGTGTTTCGGGCAAGGTAACAGACGAGAGAGGAATCGGCATTGAGCTGGCCAATGTAGCCGTGAAGGGCTTGCCCGGAGGAACTACAACCAATAAGCAAGGTCGGTACAAGCTTATGGTACCCGCTGACACCACTTTCGATTTGGTTTTCAGCTTTATAGGATTTCAGTCACATACCAAAACGCTTCGCCCCGAAGCCGGAAAAAACATCACTTACGATATTTTACTTCGCTCTGTTTCAACAAATCTTCCGGCTGCCGAAGTAATTGACCAGCGTGTCAATACCAGTACCCTTATTCGTCTCGATCCGCGCCAGGCTGCACTTTTGCCCACAGTTGGAAGTGGCATCGAAGACCTGATTAAAACTTTGCCCGGCGTTTCGTCGAATAATGAGCTTAGCTCCCAATACACCGTGCGAGGCGGAAACTTTGACGAAAATCTGGTGTATGTAAACGGGATAGAAATTTACAGGCCATTCCTTATCCGATCGGGACAACAGGAAGGTCTCAGTTTTCTTAATTCACGCTTGGTATCTTCCATAGCCTTTTCGGCCGGCGGATTTGCCGCTGAATATGGCGACAAGCTTTCTTCGGTATTGGATATCACTTACAAAAGACCAGAAGAAACTGCTGCATCGCTTGCACTTAGTTTGCTGGGTGCCGAAATGCATGTTGAAGGAAGTAAAAATAAATTCACTTATTTGCTTGGAGCACGCTACAAAACTACCTCCTACATTTTAAATGCACTGGAAACCAAAGGAGCATACAGACCGGATTTTACTGATATTCAGAGTTTTATTACTTACACTTTCAATCCCAAATGGGAATTAAATGCACTGGCTTATTACTCCAGAAATAAGTATCAACTCATTCCCGAAAGTCGGCAAACCGATTTTGGAACTTTTCAGGAAGCCTACCGGTTAAACATCTATTTCGATGGTCAGGAAGTGGATAATTATTCCACAGGAATGGGAGCTTTATCTTTGATTCACCGGCCACACAAAGATCTTGACCTGCGACTTACTGCATCGGCCTACAGCACTGCAGAAACAGAAACATACGACATTCAGGGTCAGTATTGGATCGGCAGGTTAGAAACTTCCCTTGGCAGTGAACAGTTTGGGAATGTAGTTCAGGCTCAGGGTGTTGGAACCTTTATTGACCATGCGCGAAATTATTTTGATGCCATTGTATTGAATATCGATCATCAAGGCACCTGGGTTAAAAATCGTAACGTACTTAAATGGGGAGCACGTTTTCAGTTACAAGACATTGATGACCGCATGAGCGAATGGGAATTGGTTGATTCTGCCGGCTTTACACTGCCACGCCCTGTTGACCAGATTGCCAACCCACAGCCTGCAAGGCCCGATTTATTACTCAACCAGGTGGCTCGGGCACACAATCAGTTGCAGTGGAAAAATGCCAATGCCTTTGTGCAGCATTCCTGGTCATATATGGATCGCAATGAAGCAGAATATATGCTTACTGCCGGTCTTAGGGCAAATTACTGGGATTATGCAAACGAACTCCTGTTCAGCCCGAGGGTAAGCTTGAGTTACAAACCCAACTGGCAAAAAAGAATGGTTTTCAGATTGGCTACAGGCGTCTATAACCAATCGCCTTTTTACAGGGAAATCCGAATGTTTGACGGCTCGTTATACCCGGATTCACGTTCACAGAAATCTTTTCAAGTGGTTTTGGGCAGCGATCTTCACTTCATGGCCTGGAATCGTCCTTTTGTATTTACTTCGGAAATCTATTACAAATATCTAAGCCACATCATTCCATACGAAGTTGATAATGTGAGAATTCGTTATTATGCTGATCAATCAGCTACCGGATATGCAGCAGGACTTGATCTGAAAGTTAATGGTGAATTCGTAAAAGGTATCGAAAGCTGGGCAAGTCTCTCGCTCATGAAAACCGGGGAAGATGTTATAGGCGATTCTTATCAGTATTTTGTAAATACAGAAGGAAAACGCATTACCCCCATTTCAGAAAATCAAATCATTGCTGATACAGTTACTGTATTCCCCGGAATGATCCCAAGGCCTTCGGACCAACGCTTGCAGTTTTCTGTTTTCTTTCAGGATTACATTCCCAACTATCCCACTTTTAGGGTACATCTGCGCTTGATTTATGGCACAAAACTTCCATTTGGGCCTCCCAATTCACAACGCTACCAACAAACCAGACGTATGCCCGACTACCGCAGGGTTGATATTGGTTTCAGCAAACAATTGATTGGCGAGCACACAAAACTTAAAGAAAAATCTGTTTTCAGACATATCAAAAACATGTGGCTCAGTCTTGAAGTATTTAACCTTTTACAAGTAAACAACACCGTTTCCTATATTTGGATCAAAGATGTAAACAACCAACAATATGCTGTTCCTAATTACCTCACGCCCAGACAACTTAATTTAAAACTTGTTGCCGAGTTTTAGCGCTCCTTTTATTTCTTTTTACTGTTTCTGATTTCATGTCCGTAAAAATCTGAACAAAATCCCTATTATGGTGTTTATCGTGTAATCTATTTAGAATCATTCTAAATTAAAAAATTCAAAACAAAAAGCTTAAAACATCATGAATTCAAAAGTAAAAGACTTACAATTTCCCTCATTACCTTACGCTTACGACGCATTAGAGCCACATATCGATGCTATGACAATGGAAATCCATTACACCAGGCATCATAAAGCCTATTTCAATAACTTGATGGCAGCCGTAAAAGATACAGAAATGGCTGATATGTCTCTTGGAGAATTGCTTAAAAACATCAGCAAATTCCCTGTAGCAGTGCGTAATAACGGCGGTGGACATTTTAATCACAGTTTGTTTTGGAATATCATGTCAGCCAACGGCGGCGGAAAACCCCAAGGTGAGTTAGCCGAAGCCATCAACAAGGCATTTGGTTCGTTTGAAGCTATGCAGGAAAAATTTAATACTGCAGCCAAAACCCGTTTTGGAAGCGGTTGGGCATGGCTTTGTGTAAACAGTGATAAAAGTTTGGAAATCTGTTCTACACCAAATCAGGATAATCCATTAATGGACGTTTCTGAATGTGGAGGTACACCCTTACTCGGACTTGACGTATGGGAGCACGCCTATTATTTGAAGTATCAAAACAAACGCCCTGATTATGTTGGTGCTTTCTGGAATGTAGTGAACTGGGAGGAAGTCTCAAAAAACTACGCTAACGCAATTTAATCTAACAAACAAGACTCAATGAAAAAGACCGGCCAAATCGACCGGTCTTTTTTTATTACTTTTAATAGTGATTACTCAAAAGAAAGAATTGACTTTTTAATCCTTTCGATGGCTTCTCTTAATTCCACTTCGGTGATAACAAGCGGTGGCGCAAAACGAATGATATGGCCATGTGTAGGCTTAGCCAGCACACCATTTTCAGCCATCTTGACACATACATCCCACGCTGTTTTACCATTCTTTGGCTTAATTACGATAGCATTCAGCAAGCCTTTTCCACGTACCAGCTCAATCATTTTGCTATTGATTTTTCTCATTTCATCGCGGAAAATCTTACCCAATGTTTCAGCTCTTTCAGCCAGATTTTCTTCTTTAACCACTTCCAAAGCAGCAATAGCAACGCGGGCAGCCAAAGGATTTCCGCCAAAGGTTGAGCCATGTTCGCCCGGTTTGATGGTCAGCATTATTTCATCATCTGCCAATACTGCCGAAACAGGATAAACACCACCAGAGAGCGCTTTGCCAAGGATCAGGATATCCGGACGAACACATTCGTGATCGCAAGCCAAAAGTTTTCCGGTTCGTGCAATTCCGGTTTGAACTTCATCAGCAATAAACAATACATTCTTTGATTTACAGAGGTCGTAAGCTTTTTTAAGGTAGCCCTCATCCGGCACAAATACGCCAGCCTCACCCTGTATAGGTTCAACCAGGAAGCCTGCTACAGTTGGATCTTTTAAAGCTTCTTCCAGTGCAGCGAGATCATTATAGGGAACCGTGATAAAACCAGGCGTGTAAGGGCCAAAACCTACTCTTGAATCAGGGTCGGTTGACATACTGATTACCGTAATTGTACGGCCATGAAAGTTGCCGTCGCAAACGATAATTTTAGCCTGATTTTCAGGTACGCCTTTCTTTTCATAAGCCCATTTACGGCAAAGCTTTAAAGCTGTTTCGTCGCCTTCGGCTCCACTATTCATGGGTAAAATTTTATCATAGCCAAAATATTCCGTGGCAAATTTTTCGTAAACGCCAAGCACATCATTAAAAAATGCCCTTGAAGTCAACGTTAAGGTTTTAGCTTGCTCTGTAAGCGCACCAATGATTTTGGGATGACAATGGCCTTGGTTTACAGCTGAGTAAGCAGAAAGAAAATCATAGTATTCTTTTCCTTCAACGTCCCACACGCGTGCACCTTCGCCTTTGGCTAAAACAACAGGCAGTGGGTGATAGTTATGAGCACCATGTTTGTCTTCCAGTTCCATGGCCAGCTGCGAGGTCATTTTCTCTGTCATAATAAGGTATTTTTATAGGGTTTATTTATTGTTAATTTGCTAACAAAAGCTGTACAAAGGTAAGGTATTACTTCGTGATGGCCAAATTTTATCAGCCTGAAATTTTTCTCACTACTTTTTGTATTATCTTGTAAATTAGAGTAAATGCCTAAAAGGAATGAGTAACCATTCAAAAAAACGACTGATAATCGGCCGTCTTTTCCATTGTTCGTAATCGAACAAATCGGTATTTTCGATCGTCTCAATTACAAAGCTCTTTACTTGCCCTGCAATATCAGAGTCGTCACCCAGCATCACAATTTCGTACATATATCGAAAAGAGCGGTAATCAAAATTTGAGGAGCCAATACTAAAAAGCTGATCATCTAACAATAACAATTTTGCATGTAAATTATGAGAACGATAAAGCAACAACTGCATACCGCTTTCATGTAGTTGACCCATATATTTATTTCGCAGGATATCAACAAGGCCAACATCAGATCGTTTGGGAATGATAATTTTAACATCCAGACCCTTTTCGGCAGCCGCCATCAGAACTTTGCGCAATATAAAACCCGGCAAGAAATAAGGTGTTACAATCACTATAGATTTTTCTGCCTTTTTGATGAGTTGAATGTATTTTCGCATGATCCGTTGCCTGGTTATAGAAGGCATGTCGCGCACAATCTCAAAACCTTGGTGATGAATCAGTCGGAGGTAATTATTTTTATTCGAAAAAACATACGTATTATAAATCTTGTAATCCTGCTTAAACACCTTTTTAAAAGCCAAAGTAACGCTTCCTGTCATCCTTAAAACCGATTCGCGCCAATTGAGATTATAATCAGTGAGATTGGACGAACCTATATAAGTGATGTCATCATCGATCAAAAGCAACTTTCTGTGGTTTCGGCGATGACTTCTGGTGAAGATATCCGTATTAAACTTAATTTTTTCAAAAAAACGAATCTCAACCCCTGAGGCTCTTAAATCTTCTGCAAAATGATTATTAATAGCTGACCCGCCCCAGAAATCGACTAATACTTTCACTTCCACACCCATCCGGGCTTTTCGCATCAATGCTTCCTTAAAACGTACCCCAATAGAATCATTACCAATACGGTATGTTTCCAAAAAAATATAATCCCGAGCCAAGTCAATATCATCCAACATGGCATGGTAATACCTTATCGGATCAGCAAAAAGATGATATGGTTCTCTGATGGTTTTCATTCCATCAGACAAAGTTATAATTTTTGTATTCTGCTCAGCACTTCATCTTTACGACGCAAAGCAACAGGTACGATCGATTTGTCCTTAAGAATCAGCAGCAGTTTGTGAAGCTTATCAAAGCGTTCAATAAAATTTACATTTACGAGATGCGTTTTATGCACCCTGATAAATTGATAATCACTCAATAATTCATCAAATTCTTTGAGGGTTTTAGAAGCCAGCAACTGGTCGCCATTAGTAAGGTAAAAACGGGTTTGATTATTCTCGGCCTGACATCGAATGATATCAGCAACATTTATCAGGTAAATGCTGTTAGCAGTATGCAGCACCATTTTTCGGGCTTCCTGATTGATAAATTTAAAATTATTGAAAAAAGCATTCAGCTTCAGGTTTTGATTTTCAGATTCTAGTGATGACAAGGCTTTTTTTATGGCGTGCGCAAAATCATCCGAGTCGATAGGTTTGAGCAAATAATCCAACGCACTGAATTTGATAGCCTTCAGCGCAAAGCGATCATAAGCTGTGATGAAAATGAGTTTGAATCGAATCTGATCCAACTCCCTAAGCAGGTCAAAGCCCGAACCATCTTTCAGATTGATGTCGAGCAAAACAATATCAGGTTGCGTGGCTTCAATCAAGGCAATACCACTTTCCACCCCATCGGCTTCGCCAACAAGCTCAACCCGATCGCAACAACGTAATAACTGATGCGCTATAACTTCCCGAGCACTTAGCTCATCATCAATAATTACAACTTTATACATATGGAGGCCGCGTTGCTGTATTCAAAAAGGTAATAGGTTGGTTTTAAAAGTCAAAGGTATAATTTCTTCTTTATTACACCAAAACTATTTATCAGAAAGTGGATAATTTTTACGTTTCTGTTGTTTATTTTGAATGTTGCTTCTAAATCTGATTAAAACAAATTTTAGCATTCCATATAAAAACATCAAAGACAACAAACCCAGGATAGCATAAAAAGTATATTGATAGCTTAAAAATCGACTTTTCAGCTGGTCATTTTCCTTTGCAACCGAAGCAAGCTGCGATTCATATTCTTTCAGTTGATACCTGTTTTGCGCATCTGTTGTCTGAAGATTGCTGAAAACATTTGCGAGAGAATCACGGGCAATAACAAACTCATCAAAATACCCTAAAAATGCAGTGTAATCACCTAAACCAGAAGCATTTTTCATTCTGGCTTCCAAAATTAAATCTTCGTAAAGCCTGCTATTTGTTTCTTCGGATTTTTCTTCACACTTTTTTAACCACACATTTGATTCATCAAAACGGTTAAGCTTTTGATTGGCAATTCCCATATAATAATATGCCATTAAAATACCGTCAGTATGTCCAATGGTTTCATGTATTCGCAGTCCGCGCTGATAAAACAAAAAAGCCTCTTCGTAACGTTCCTGCTCCATCCAGATATTAGCAATATTAATCAACACATTGGCAGTACCAAGCGGATTACCAAGCTTTTCGCGCAAGGCAAGTGATTCATTAAACCTATCCAGTGCCTTTTTGTAATCAGCAAAATCATACGCATAAATCAAACCCTGGGTGTAATAAATCCGCGATAGATCTGATATGGCATAAAAACCCTGATAAATACTTTTAGCTTCATCTAATAATTGTAACGCTTTTTCATTCTGATTCCATTGCCAGTAAACATTAGCCAAATTATTGGTTACCTGAGCATAACGCAGGCTGTCCTTTAATTCCGCAAAAAGAAGCTGAGCCTGATAATAAGCATCAAAGGCCTTATTTAATTCTCCACGCTGATAATAAATTCCAGCAATATTGATATTGGTAGTAGCATAAGCACCTACATCATTCATTTTGAACTGTATATCATAGGCTTCCTGATAAAATTCCAAGGCTTTTACATTATCTCCCAACTGTTTATAAATAAGCCCTGTATTATTCAATACAGTAGCCTTACCAATCTGATCATCAGCCTTTTCGTAGGCTTTTATTGCCTGTTGATAATAACTAAGTGCCAGCTCATAATCATCACTCTGGTAAGCACTGATTCCCATTGACTTCAATACCTTGGCTTTTAAGCGCTGAAAACCTTCAGCCTCAGCATAAACAACGGCATCCTGAGCAGTTTTCAGACTTTTATCATAGGATACCAGGCGATATGCTTCCGACAAATGAATCATCGTTTCTATCCGCTGATCGCCCTGCTGCTTATCAAGTAACTGATACAAACTATCAATCCTCTGTAGCTGGCCATCAGCAAACACCGGTAAAAAAAAGATAATGATAAAAAACAAATTAAGAATCCGCTTCAAAACTGGTTGAATTTATTGCAATGATACGAAAATTTATTTCTTGCCGCTTGAAAACAATAAAAGCTCCTATCCGTCTCTGTTTAAGAGGTTGAACCATTTATTGACGGAATAGCTATCTTTGCCAAAAATGTTGTGATATGATCAGATCGATGACGGGATTTGGAAAAGCTTCGGCTATCCAAAACAACACTAAAATACAGCTTGAAATTAAAGCGCTCAACAGCAAACAACTGGACCTAAACCTGAAACTTCCGGCAGCCTTTAAGCAACTTGAATACGAATGGCGAAATCTTTTGGCTCAAGAACTACAAAGGGGAAAAGTTGAAGTAGTGTTGACCTACGACGAATCTGCCGAAAGACAGGCCGGACAAATTGATTCCAAGCTTGCTGCTTTTCACATTGAACAGCTAAAAAAACTTTCCCAATCACTTCATTTTGAACCTCCAACAGATATTGCAGGATACCTCCTAAAGATGCCTGGCATTTTTACTGCAAACGAAAATGAAGCTGATGAAGAAATGATAAGCCTGGCAACTACATGTCTGAAGAAGGCTGTTGCAGCTTTTGACTTGTTTCGCCTTAATGAAGGAAAAGTGCTGGAGCAGGACTTGAGCTCACGCATCGAAACTATTCTAAGTCTCTTAGAGCAAGTGGAGCCGCTGGAATCGGAGCGTTTGGAAACAGTAAAACAACGTCTGATAAAAAACCTTAACGAACTTGCTGCCGCTGTTAAGTACGACGAAAACAGATTGGAGCAGGAGTTAATTTATTACCTCGAAAAATTTGATATCACAGAGGAAAAAGTCCGGCTAAAACAGCATTGCACCTATTTCATTCAAACCATGCCCGAGGATCAGGCCGGAAAAAAACTTGGTTTTATCAGTCAGGAAATTGGAAGAGAAATCAACACGCTCGGCTCAAAAGCCAATCATGCCGGCATACAACGTTTGGTGGTTCAAATGAAAGATGAACTTGAAAAAATTAAAGAACAGCTTTACAATATTTTATGAGCAATCTCGCTGACAAAAAAGGAAAACTGTTGATTTTTTCGGCTCCCTCCGGCTCCGGAAAAACAACATTGGTTAAATATATCCTGGATCAGATACCAGGCCTTACATTTTCGATATCAGCAACCAGCAGGCCACCGCGCGTGGGAGAACAAGATGGAAAAGATTACTATTTTCTTTCTCCTGATCAGTTTAGAAAAAAAATCGCTGAAAAAGCATTCTTAGAATTTGAAGAAGTTTATCCTGATGTATTTTACGGTACTTTATTCGATCAGATAGCATCGAAAAGAGCTGCAGGTTATCATGTCGTTTTTGATGTGGATGTAGTTGGCGGCCTCAACATAAAAAAACACTTTGGAAAGGACGCACTGGCAATTTTTATCAAAGCGCCTTCGCTCGATATTCTTGCCGAAAGACTTAACAGCAGAGGAACTGACAGCAGCGAAAGCATACAAAAACGCATTGAAAAAGCCGAATGGGAAATGGGTTTTGCTGAGCAGTTTGATGTGGTTGTAATAAATGATAAGCTCGAAAAAGCCCAACAGGAATTAAAAACTCTAATCACTGAATTTTTAAAAGTATAGCTTATCTAATGACTCAATTACCAGCAACTTACACAGCAATTGAAATTGCTCAGCAACAACCTAATGTGGTTAAAGCCATACTCAGTTTGCAACAGGTGACCAAAAGCCTCCGCGAGCCCGAGCCGAACGAATTGCTTATCCGAATGGAAGCATCATCCATAAACCCTTCTGATATTGCTTTTTTGCAGGGCAGCTACCGGGTAAAAAAAACTATGCCGGCAGTTCCCGGTTTCGAAGGATGTGGCAGGGTTGTAGCAGTTGGCCAATCGCTGCAAAATGAAAAATGGGTTGGAAAAAGCGTTTCTTGTTTCACACAAAAAGATAAAGATGGTTGCTGGGCTGAATACTTTTATGCAAAACCACATGAAGTATTGCTAAGTGATGAAAAGTTGAACACTGAGCAAGCAGCAACTTTTTTTATTAATCCATTCACAGCCTGGGGCTTATGCGAAATTGCAATACAAAGAGAAAGCAAAGCAATTGTAGTAAATGCTGCCGGAAGCATGCTTGCATCATTCTTGTTTGAGCTTGCCGAAATGCACCAAATCGAAGTAATTGGTATAGTTCGTAAACAAGCAACCGCCAAGCAATTATTGGCTTCGGGCTGGAAAAATGTTTTGGTTGAAGGCAGCACAGATTTTAGGGATCAATTAATCGCAATTTCGGAAAAACTATCGGCAAATACCGCTTTTGATGCTATTGCGGGATCAGCGACAGGGCTTTTAATAAATGCTTTGCCTCCGGATTCGGAAGTGGTGGTTTATGGCGGACTTTCGAACAAAACAATCACCGAAATTGACCCGCTTGGTTTAATTTTCGATAATAAAATGATCACCGGTTTCAACCTGAACGACTGGATGGCCGAAACCGACAGTATCACTTTTGAAGTAGCACGCAATACACTCATAGAAATGATAGTTTCGGGAAAAGTAAAAAACAGGATTCATAATTCTTATCCGCAAAAAGAAATAAAACAGGCCATGAAATCTTATCTGAGTAATATGTCAGCCGGCAAAGTATTGCTAACATTCTAAAACCTATGATACCAGAACGCATCGGACTATTTTTCGGATCTTTTAACCCCATCCATAATGGCCATATGATGCTGGCAAATTATATGGTTGAATTTACTGATCTGCAAAAATTATGGTTTATTGTCTCGCCTCAAAACCCATTGAAAGAGAAGAAAAGTTTGCTTCAGGAGCATCACCGGCTCGATATGGTAATCAAAGCTATTGATGATGATCCGCGTTTTGAAGTAAGCGATATTGAATTCAGGATGCCAAAGCCTTCCTACACCATCGACACGCTCACACGCCTCAGCGAACGTAATCCCAACACAGCTTTTTCGCTGATTGTTGGAATGGACAGCCTCGAAAACATTCATAAATGGAAAAACTATGAGGTACTGCTACAAAGCTATAGGCTGCTTGTTTATCCCAGAAGTGGATTTACGGGTGGCGATCACTTAAACCATCCTTCTGTTCAGCTGGTTGATGCGCCTAAAATTGAAGTTTCATCCAGTTTTATCAGAAGAGCCGTTTCGGTGGGCAAAAATATTTTCTGGTTTATGCCACCAAAAGCCTACGAATATATGAGCTCGATGCATTTTTATGAATAATTTATGCCGGCTAAAATAAACTGACACAAAACCAAACAGGCAAGATTTTTGTTGTTTAGAGGTGAAATGTAATCAGTGATGAAAGAAACAGGAGAGCTTCAGGCATTGATAAGTCTGGTGGATGAACCAGACGAAAATTTATATGCGCGTATTAAATCGCATATACTTTCGTATGGTTCTGCTGCTATTCCATCGCTGGAATCAGCATGGGAAAAAGCCTTTGACGACAGCATCCAGCAACGAATTATACAGCTGATCCATCAAATTCAACAAGAAAGCCTTTTTGCCGAATTGCATGAATGGGGCAAATTCGGATACGAAGACCTTTTGCGTGGCTATATGATCGTTACACGCTATCAGTATCCCGATCTGGATGCAGATTCCCTCACAAGGGAAGTTGGCAGGATCGTACAGGAAGTTTGGTTAGAGCTGAACAATGAACTCACACCGCTCGAAAAAGTAAAAGTGCTCAATCATATCTTTTATGATATCAACCGTTTTAGCGGTAATACTTCAAATATTCACCTGCCCGAAAATTTCTACCTTAAAAATCTTCTGGAATCACGTAAAGGCAACCCGCTATCGTTGGGAATTTTTTATATCATTATTGCAAAAAGCATGCACATCCCAATTTACGGCATCGATCTGCCCAAGCATTTTATTTTGGCTTATGCCGATGAACTTAAATTGGACCAAAAAGCAGATGACGTACTATTTTATTTGAATCCTTTTAACAAGGGAGCTGTTTTCACCAAAAACGAAATAGACCTGTACATCAAACAGCTGAGATTAGAATCCAAAGAATCATTTTTTGCTCCCTGCTCCAATAAAACGATCCTAATTAGATTGATAAACGGACTGGCCGAAAGTTATACATTGGCAGGTAATCACGAAAAATCAGCAGAACTACTTCATTTGCTAAAAGCATTAGACTAAATCAAAACAGCGCATAATAAAAAGCAGCCCGGAAATCCAGGCTGCTTTTTTGTTAACCAAAACCAATTTAAAGTACTAACCAAAATCACTCATTATGAAAAATCTTATTTGCTTATCCGCTGATAACGGAACATATCAAATTTACTGTCTTCAACATTGCGGTAAATAGCTTGTGTGTCGAAAGGAATATCTTGTATTCCAGCTTCTTCCTGCATGGCAAAGCGGACGTTCATTGCCTGTTCTGCCTGATAGTTTGCAACAACTTCTGTGGTGTTGAAAGGGATATCATCAACAAAAGCTTCTGGGTCGGCTTTTTGAAGATAGTTTGCAGTATCGTAGTATTTTTGAACCACTTTGGCTGTATTAAAAGGGATATCATCCACATAGGCTTCAATTGATGATAAATTAGCTATTTGCCATTGAGCCGAGATCAGATTTACACTTACCAACTGAAAGATAATCGCTGCAATAATTCCTGTAGTTTTCATGACTGTATATTTTAATGTTTTCAATTTCAATTTGTTCTGTATCGATAATACCTACTATCGTGCCAAAATATATAACTTATTATTATATTGACATTTAAGTATTGAATACAGTAAACAACCGAAGTGAAAAAGTGTTCGAAAAGCGTACAAATTTGTACGCTACTGAACAAAGAAAACATAAAAATGAAATGATCAGCTGTAGTTTTTCAGGAAATCAATTACTGAAGATTCGATTCGTGCGTGTAAATTGCTGTTGTTGGCTGGCACGAAGATTTGTCCTGTAACTTTTTCGAAGAGTTCGATATAGCGCGCTGATACTTTTTGAACGAAATCATTGGTCATCTCCGGAACTACTTGTCCGGCCTGCCCCTGAAATCCGTTTTCCATAAGCCATTCACGCACAAATTCCTTCGATAGTTGTTTTTGCATTTCCCCTTTGTCAAATCGTAATTGATACTCCTCTGCCATAAAATAACGTGACGAATCGGGGGTATGAATTTCATCGATCAGAAAAATTTGATCACCTGATTTTCCAAATTCATATTTGGTATCAACAAGTATAAGACCTTGTTTTGCAGCCATTTCTGTACCACGATCAAAAAGTGCCAGGGCATATTGCTCAAGCTGAACATAGTCCGCCTCGCTTACGATTCCTTTTTCAATAATGGCTTCGCGACTGATATCTTCGTCATGACCTTCGGGAGCTTTTGTAGTAGGTGTGATTATAGGTTTCGGCAGGCGTTGGTGCTCACGCAATCCATCCGGAACGGCAACTCCACAAATTTCACGATACCCTTTTTTATAGGTTCTCCATGCGCTCCCGCTTAAATAGCCTCTTACAATCATTTCGACAGCGTAAGGTTTACACAGCTGACCTATTGTAACCACAGGATCGGGAGATGCCAGCTTCCAGTTAGGAACGATATCAGCAGTTTTATCCAGAAAAAACCCAGCTATTTGATTCAACACCTGACCTTTGTAAGGTATTGGTCGTGGAAGCACCACATCAAAGGCCGAAATGCGGTCAGAAGCTATCATCACCAATAATTCATCTTTAATGGTATAAACATCACGTACCTTTCCGCGGTAAAATTTCGTTTGACCAGGAAAATGAAAGTCGGTGGTTAACAGTGCATTACTCATGGTATTATTTTTTTTCAGGTTGACCAATCTGTTGATCGCTGTGTTGCTGATAAGCCCTGATGATGGTAGTAACAAGTTTATGCCTAACCACATCTTTTTCATCCAGCATGATAAATTCTATTCCATTTACGTCTTTCAAAATTTTCATAGCCTGCAGCAATCCTGAGGGTTGTCGGGCTGGCAAGTCGATCTGTGTGATATCGCCGGTTACTATAAAATTTGACGCTTTACCCATTCGGGTCAAAAACATCTTCAATTGACTTTGTGTGGCATTTTGTGCTTCATCGAGGATGGCAAAAGCATGATCGAGTGTTCGGCCACGCATGAATGCCAATGGAGCAACTTCAATGGTGCCATCTTCCAGGTAAGTCAATAATTTTTGGGTTGGTAACATATCGCGTAAAGCATCGTAAAGTGGCTGGAGATAAGGGTCCAGCTTATCTTTAAGATCACCAGGTAAAAACCCCAGATTTTCGCCGGCTTCAACTGCAGGTCGCGTGAGGATAATACGTTTTACTTGTTTATTTTTCAATGCTCTAACGGCAAGTGCTACAGCAGTATATGTTTTTCCTGTTCCGGCTGGTCCGATGGCAAACACCAGATCATTTTTTTCGCTGGCCTTTACCATCCTTTTCTGATTGGTAGTGATAGCTTTCACCTGCAATCCACCACGGCCATGCACCAACACATCGCCATTTGTTACGGGAGAGGCTGTTTGCTGATCATCTTTGCCTTGCATAATTTGCTCAATCACTAATTGGTTGATCTTGCCAAATCGTTCCAGGTTTACCATTAATAATTCGAGTCGTGAACTAAAAAAAGCCAGCTCTTCCGGATCGCCAACAACTTTCATAAAATCGCCCCGGGCGATGATACGTAGCTTGGGAAAATAAGACTTTATCTGATCCAGGTAAATATCTGATGGTCCGTAAAGATCAATTGGGCTAACGTTTTCGAGTTTAATGATCTGTTCACTCATAGGCGTTTGAAAGTAAATTAAATTTTATGCGGCAAAGATATTCAAGAATTAAAAGGTACCTGCATCTTAAGCTGAAACTTATCCTCATTTTGATTAAACTAAATTGCTGCAATCAGACTATTAGGTTTGGAATTTTATAAAAGCATGCTGCCATTCATCCCTATTTCAATATCTTTGCAAAAGGCTTGATTTGATTTGGTACAGATCGGCCAGGCTTTCATACAAAGTGCGTTTAATACAATGGCAATCATAACATTAACAAGCGATTGGGGAACATCAGATTATTATCTGGCAGCCGTTAAAGGAACCATTCTATCTCAATTGCCCGATGTAAAGATTGTGGATATCAGTCATCATATCGCTACTTTTGATGTGGAAGGGGCTGCGTTTACAATACGTCATTGTTACCGCAATTTTCCAAAAGGAACGGTGCACCTTATTGGATTAAACAGCGAAGAATCGCAAGAAGCACCGCACACCATAGTGAAGGCTAACGGACAGTTTTTTGTTGGAGCCGACACTGGTATTTTTTCCATGATTTTTGAAGGAGCACAACCCGAAGAAATCATTGAGATAGACATACCGCTCGATTCTGATTTTTATACCTTTAGCACACGCGATCGATTTGTGAAAGCTGCCGTACAACTTATCAAAGGCACTCCGCTTTCCGATTTGGGATTTTCGCGCGAAGAAATCAATAAGCGCCTGCCTTTTCAACCTGCAACTACTGCCGATTCTATCAAAGGCATGGTGATTCATGTGGACGCTTATGAAAATCTGATTACAAATATTAGTGCAGAAATTTTTAAAACAATTCGAAAAAATCGTCCATTTGAAATATACAGCTCAGGATACCGGGTTTATAAAATCAGCTCCGGTTATCAGGATGTTGAAGTTGCGGATTTGGTAGCGATTTTTGGTTCACATGGCCTGCTCGAAATAGCCATTAACCAAGGAAAGGCTTCTTCATTATTGGGCATCAAAAGAAATACCTCTGTGTTTATTTCCTTTGGCAATAGCTAACTCAGCAAGCATTCCGTGCTCCACAGCTTCGCCGGTAAACTTGCCAAACCAGCCAGCTTACAGCCAATCCCAATAAAGCCCCTGCCAGAATATCGCCCGGATAATGAACCCCCAGATAAACACGACTATAAGCCACTAAAGCAGCCCAGGGAAACAGAATCCGGCCAATCTTTGCGTATGATTGTCGCAACAAATACCACACAAAACCAGCCATGGCAAAACTGTTGGCAGCATGTGATGACACAAATCCAAAAGCACCTCCGCATTTACCCGAAGCCAGATGTATGAGTGGCTGCAAATCAGGTTCATGACAAGGTCTGGGTCTTTCAAAAACAAATTTAAAGGCTCGCACTGACAATTGATCCGAAAGACTTATCAAAACTGCTATAAACAGCAGTATTAACAAACTTTGCCATTGATATTGACGGATGATCAGAAACAACATAATCAGGTAAAAGGGAATCCAGGTTAGCTTGCCCGAGAAAAAAATCATCACCGGATCGAACCAGTCGGCATGCAGGCTGTTCAAGAAAAGGAACAGGCTGGTATCTATTTGATTAAGCCATTCAATCATATCTTATTCCGTTGCTTCGACACCCAACAATTCCCGCTTAAGTTCGTAATAATTATTATTGTAGGGATCACGTCGCAACAGCTGATCCAGCATCTCGAGTGCCTTTTTGGATTTACCTTTTTCTTTATATTTTTCGTAGCGTTCAAGATGCCAGGCATCACTGCGACAATTGAAGCCAGGGGTTTCGCCGATAATAGTCACCAAGCCGCGCGCTGAAGTTTCTGTCCCTTCGAGGGTAAACAAAACAGGTACTTCAAAACGGGTGTATCTGTCGTCCTGACAGCTATTCCACATTCCTTTTGTGGATTCCAAAAACTCCTGTACCTTTTCGTTGAGTCCGTAATGTAGTGGATTTCTCAAGCTTAAATCACCAAGCTCATTATCACAGCTTACCGTAAATTTCATGATCATTGTGCCTATGATACAGTTTTTGCGGGCTTCGGCAGTATATTCAACCATGCTAACCATTACACGTTCAAACTCGCCTGCACCTCCTTTAAAGCGGTAATTCAGTACCTTTCGCAAAGTCTGCAAGCGCTCTTCTGCTAATTGCTGATGCAAAACCTGCTGATCCTGCGCCCTCAGTAAAAATGAAAAACTTAATAAACACAAAATAAAAATCGTACGCATAAGACCTGATTTTGGTGCTAAATTAAGATAAATCGGGCTATTGGATTGCATCATGCTGAAATTTGATTTTCCCGTTGATCTTTAATGCACTCAACTCATAAAGAAAAATTCGGCCAGGCAGCAATGCATGCTTTGTGGTGGTGCAAATTCTTTACTATTCACCTTTGTGAATCATAACAAACCTACAATATATAACAAAAGGGAAGCTTAAACTTCCCTTCCAAAATATTAAAGTACTCGTGTTGTTGATGCAGGTTTTGGAGCCTTAACAACAAGAATACGAGCTGTTTTCTCACTTTTGTTGTACAAACAATGAACGATATCTTTCGGGCTTTCGACCAGACTGTTTTCTTCAACCTGCACAATTTCATCGCCAACCTGAATGCTGGGCGTTCCTTCGACAACGAAGAAAAACACATCCACCGGCGTGATATGTGGCTTGAGTTGTTCACCAGGTTTAAGCATGATATGCATAGCCTGAGCATTATCGTGATCGTATAAAGGGCGTACATCAACTTTGTGCGGTGTTTCTTTAACCGGCTGATTTTTCCAATGGGTAATTCTCATATGCTTTTACTCCTCTTCAAATTTTATTACTTCAGTTGGGCAACTTTCTGCTGCCTCACGAATTTCATCTTCGTAATCGCTAAAATTTACACCTTCCTTAACAATCATTTTATCAGGAACTTCAAACACCTCTGGTGCAATTCCTTCGCAGAGTCCGCAACTTGTACACTCATCTTCCGACTCGTTGAGCCATACTTTTATTATTGCCATAGCTAATCTTTATTTGTGTTTATTAATTGATTTAAAGTTTGGAATAGTTCCTCTCCTTCGGTCGAAAGGTCAAAACTAAAACCATTCATTTGCCATTTTTTCACTACCAGCCTGAGCGAACCCATAAAAATTGTGGTGAGTTGTTGAGTTGACAGACTTTTGCTGATTTCGCCACGCTGCTTTCCAGCTTCAATTATCGCATCAATTGAAGCAGCATTACGTTCCATAATATGTTTTACTTTGTTGCTTAACACTATTTCGTTACGAAATATTTCTTCTGAAAAAATCACAGCTACCAGTGCCGGGGTTCTTTCAAAAGCCTCAAAATGCTTTTGGAAAATAATTTTTATCCTGTCACTAGCAGAAATTTCTGAATTGATTTGCTCTTGAAAAATTCCTGAAGTTGTAGTAATGAAATAATCCAACAGGCTTATTAAAATCTCTATTTTACTTTCATAATGCCTATAGATGGCGGGTTCGGTAATTCCAAGTCTTTTTGAAAGATTCTTTATCGTCATCCCTTGAATACCTTTTTCGGCTATCAAATTGATGGCATGTTCCAAAATCTCCTGTTGTCGCTCTGTGTACATAAAGATTGATGTTTACGCTGCAAAGTTAGTTTATATATACTAACAATCAAAAAAAACACCAGTTTATTTTTTCATGTTGTACAATTCTTGATCGCGCTGATTGCCAATTTATGCCTGCCCTTTTCGGCACTTCGTTCAATTAATTACATTTGCATAAGATCTGTACCCTATGAACGTCCGTCCCGACCTGCTTAAATGGCTGCCAATTACCCGCAAAGAAGTTGAATTGCGTGGATGGGATCAGCTTGATGTTATCATGATCACAGGCGATGCTTATGTGGATCATCCTGCTTTTGGGACAGCTGTAATTGGCCGATTGCTTGAAAGGGAAGGTTACAAAATAGCGCTGATTCCACAGCCCAATTGGCAGGACGACCTGCGGGATTTTAAAAAATTTGGTGAGCCTCGCTTGTTTTTTGGCATCACTTCCGGAAATATGGATTCGATGGTCAATCATTATACCGCAAATAAAAGATTGCGGTCCAATGACGCTTATACGCCCGGCGGCGATTCCGGCTTCAGACCAGATTATGCCACAACAGTTTACAGCAAAATCATTAAAAAACTTTTCCCAGACAGTTTGGTTGTAATAGGTGGCGTTGAAGCTTCGCTAAGACGCGTAACGCATTACGATTACTGGTCAGACCAGCTCAAACCCTCTATTTTGATTGATTCAGAAGCCGATTTTGGTGTTTATGGTATGGGCGATCTGGCCATTATTGAGCTGGCCAAAGCCGTCGATCAGGGTCAAAGCCTTGAAAAAATAAAATTGATTCCACAGCTGTTTTATGCGATTGACAAAACCCAAACCTTAACACCGCATGCTGCCGGAGATATCCGATTGGCTGACTTTGAAACCTGCCTCAAAGACAAAAAAGCTTACGCTGCCAACTTCAGACATATTGAACAGGAATCGAATAAACATCAGGCAGCTCGACTGCTCCAGGATTCGGGTAAAAAAACAGTCGTGATCAACCCACCCTGCCCTACTTTCAGCGAAAAACAACTGGATGCTTCCTTTGACTTGCCTTACACACGTAAGCCACACCCTAAATATGCCAAAAGAGGCGCTATCCCAGCCTACGAAATGATCAGGCATTCTGTTAATATGCACCGGGGTTGCTTTGGCGGATGCAGTTTTTGTACCATCTCGGCTCATCAGGGTAAATTTGTTACCAGCCGAAGCAAAGAATCTATCCTTAAAGAAGTGGATCAGATCACCCAAATGGACGACTTTAAGGGCTACATCAGCGATTTGGGAGGACCTTCGGCCAATATGTATCAGATGAAAGGCAAGCACCAACCCATCTGCGACAGCTGCAAACGCCCAAGCTGCGTCTTCCCGAATATTTGCAGCAATCTCGATACCAGTCACAAACCACTCCTGGATATTTACAAAAGCGTGGATAAACACCCTAAAGTGAAAAAAGCATTTGTAAGTTCTGGCCTGCGCTACGATTTGTTTTTGACGGATGACATCCCAAAAAACGATGCTATGGGTTACGACGAATATATGCGTCAGTTGTTTACACGGCATGTGAGCGGACGCTTGAAAGTTGCCCCCGAACACACCAGCGATCAGGTGCTGAAAACCATGCGCAAACCCAGCTTTAAGTTGTTTTATAAACTCAAGGAAAAATTTGATCAGATAAATATTCAAACCGGATTAAAACAACAACTGATTCCCTATTTTATTTCCAGCCATCCCGAAAGCCATCTTGAAGATATGGCACAACTGGCTGCCGATACCAAAGCATTGGGATTCAGACTGGAACAAGTGCAGGATTTCACCCCCACACCCATGACGGTTGCCACAGTGATGTATTACAGCGGTTTTGATCCTTATACGTTGAAACCTGTTTTTACGGCAAGAACAAAACCCGAAAAATCAGCTCAACAAAAATTCTTTTTCTGGTACAAGCGCGAAAATCAAAGCTGGATCAAACAAAAATTATCTCAAATCGGCAGAGAAGACCTGATCCAAAAATTGCTCTCTTTCGAAAAATCAACGCATGAAAAAAACAAACCAAACCGAAAAACAGTCAGATAGAAAAACGCAATGGGCTATACTTTTGCAATCGCTGGGAGTTTTTTTACTGGCCTATCTTTTCGTTTACCTTTTATCGGGTTTATCGGTTCTGTATATAGCTTATGACCTGGATATTCCGGCCCGCCTGTTTGGAAACAGGATCGAATTTGGTATAACCGAAACCAATCCGCTATGGACAGGTGATGCCATCGTAAGTGTTTTCATGTCGAAACCTGTGAGCAGTTTTATCATGGCAACAATCAGCATTTTAATGCTGTTATTGCTAAAGCCGAAAAAGTTTTGGATTCAGCTTTTTTATATTTGGGTTTTCTTGCATGGCTTCAACTTTACCTTTGGTTTGTTGAGTGAAGACCTTTTACTTCAACGAGGCCTATTTAGGGTAGCTAATGTTATGGATATAAGACAAATAGCATTAACTCTAACAATTGGTATTTCAATATTTTTTTTACTAAAGGCAGGAAGCCTTGCCGGAAAACTTTACTTTTCAAAAGTTTTTCAGCTTAAACCCGAAAACAAAAATACGCAGCTTATAAATTTTCAATACACCTTTTTAATACCCTTTTTTGTGGGCAGCCTATTAGTTTTGATATTAAACTTCAATGCCACTAAACCCAAAGATTTCCTGTTAATTGCATCTATGTTTTTAAGTTTGATACCAATAATTTTTACAAAAACAGCAATTTTAAAAACCAGTAATTTTACTGCTCAACCCATTTTATCAACAGCATTCATTCTGATTTCCATAGCTTTAACAACATTAATTTTTTTCTATCTTGTTTTGAAAGAAGGAATAATCCTGGGATAGGCTCTTCCGAAAACTTTTTGGAAGCAGGACATAAAAGCATTTTTTATACCTTTCGGCATTAATAACAAAAACCAGATTTATGAAAACACTTAATCTACGTATTTTACTCGTATTTGGAATATTGCTGAGCTTTACGTTCAGCGGAAACCAAACCCTGGCACAGCGCAACAAGAAAAAATCAGAAACTACTGATACACTTAAATCCTCAGATCTTTCAGGTCTAAAATGGCGCAATATAGGACCAGCATTTACTTCAGGTCGCATCTCAGATTTTGCTGTAAACCCCACCAACCACAGCGAATATTATGTAGCTGCTTCATCAGGGCATATCTGGAAAACAGACAATAACGGCACAACTTTTAACCCAATTTTCGATAATTATGGTGCATATGCCATTGGCTGTCTGGCCATGGATCCTAACAACACCAATGTAGTTTGGGCCGGAACAGGCGAAAACAACCACCAGCGTGCATTGGGCTATGGCAATGGCGTTTATAAAACCGAAGATGGTGGTAAGAGCTGGAAAAACATGGGGCTGAAAGATTCGCGTCAGATCGGCATGATTCAGGTTGATCCCCGCAATAGCAATGTGGTTTATGTGGCCGCCGAGGGCTCCGTTTGGGGCCCGGGTGGCGAACGCGGACTTTATAAGACAGAAGACGGTGGAAAAACCTGGACAAAAATTTTGGAAATCTCTGAAAATACAGGTGTAAACAACGTTTTACTACATCCCGAAAATCCAGATATTATCTTTGCAACCTCCGAACAACGCAGAAGACATTTCTTTTCCAAAATTGGTGGCGGCCCCGAAACCGCTGTTTACCGATCAACTGATGCTGGCAAAAGCTTTGATAAAATCACCAAAGGGCTGCCATCAGCACATATGGGCGGAATGGGTATTGCCATTCCGAAGGGCAATCCGGATATCGTTTACCTGATCATCGAAGCTGTAGATGATAAGGGTGGCTTTTTCCGCTCAACAGATCGCGGAGCCTCCTTCGAAAAAATGAATAAATACAGCACCAGCGGACAATACTACAACGAATTAGTTTGCGATCCCAATGATCCTGACGTAGTATATTCCACGGATACTTATACCAAGGTTACAAGAGATGGCGGAAAGACCTGGAGCAATGTAGGTTTGAACAAGCGCCATGTAGATGATCACGCCATGTGGATCGACCCCAACGACAGCAACCACTGGATGATTGGCGGTGATGGTGGCATCTATGAAACCTTCGACAACGGCACCCATTATATTCATAAAACAAATTTACCTATCACACAGTTTTATCGTGTTCATGTTGACAACACCGAACCTTTTTATTGGGTTTATGGTGGTACTCAGGATAATAACAGCCTGGGAGGTCCAAGCCAAAATACCAGCAGAAATGGCGTTAGCAGCTGCGAATGGATCGTAACTTTAGGCGGTGATGGTTTTTGGCAAGCTATCGAAGAGGATAATCCGGATATCGTTTATTCTGCCTATCAATACGGAAATATCTTCCGTTTTGATAAAAAAAGCGGTGAAAAAGTTAAAGTAAAACCCGAACCCCGCAAAGACGAACTCCATTATCGCTGGAACTGGGATTCACCATTTTTACTAAGCAAACACAACAAGACCAGACTTTATATGGCTGCCAATAAAGTGTTTAAATCAGACGACAGAGGAAATTCGTGGCAGGTTATCAGCGAAGATCTCACCCGTGATGAAGACAGAAACCAGTTCCCGGTAATGGGAAAATACTGGCCATCTAATGCTGTAGCCAAAGATATTTCAAGCTCACAATGGGGAACTATCGTTTCGCTGGCCGAATCGCCACTTAAAGCTGGTTTGATCTATGCCGGAACCGATGACGGACTGATACAAGTGACTGAAGATGATGGCGTTAATTGGACAAAAATCAGCAGTTTTCCGGGCGTGCCTGATTATGCCTACGTTAGTGATGTGCTACCTTCAAAATTTGATGAAAATGATGTTTTCGCCACTTTTAGTAACTTAAAAAATGATGATTTTAAGGCATATGTTTTAAAAAGTACCGACAAAGGCAAAAGCTGGTCAAATATCTCGGCCAACCTGCCCGATGAAACAGTTCACAGCATCGAACAGGATTTTATCAATCCAGATCTACTTTTTGTAGGTACGGAATTCAGCTTTTTTATTAGTGTAGATGGCGGAAAAGTTTGGACAGAGTTGGGCAACGGACTTCCGGATATTGCCGTGAAAGACATCGCGATTCAACAACGTGAACACGATTTGGCTATCGCCACTTTTGGACGTGGTTTTTACATCCTCGACAATTACAGCCCTTTGCGCGAAATAACCCCCGAAATGCTCAAAGAAACCGAAGCGCATATCTTCCCAGTGAAAGATGCACTTATGTTTATGTATGACGGAGGCCATAATGGTTCAGGTTCAACATTTTACACAGCTAAAAACCCCGAATTCGGTGCAATATTCACTTATTACCTGAAAGATGTTCCACAAACGAAAAAACAGGAACGTCTTAAAAAAGAAAAAGAACTTTTCAAAGAAGGCAAACCCATACCGCAGCCCACACAAGATCAACTGCGCGAAGAGGAAACACAATTGGCACCTTACCTGATATTTACCATTCGTGATGCTGAAGGCAATGCCGTACGTCGTTTGTTTGAAAAACCTTCAAAAGGCCTTAATCGTGTAAACTGGGATTTGCGTTATGAAATGCCTCGCGCTCAGGATGATGATAAAGCTAAATTTGAACCCACTGGAAATAACCGATCAGGCTATTTTGCACTTCCCGGTAAATACACTGTTGAGCTTGCTTTAGCTTTTGATAATGAAATCAAAGCCTTAGCTGATCCGGTAAATTTTGAGGCTATTATACTCAACAACAAAACGATGCCGGTTACAAATCCTGAAAAACTGGATGAGTTTTATGCAGACCTAACTGAAATCAGAAAAACCTATGATGCAACCTCACGTTATTACAACACCATTAAAAATCGTAACGAGAACATTCGTCAAGTGCTTCATATGATGACCGAACCACAAACAGCACTTGAAACAGAAACCCGTGAGCTGGCCAGTCAACTGGGTGATATTGATTTCGTAATGAACGGAACACCAGCAAAAGCCAGCTTTGAAGAAGTGCCTCCAGAACCCGTGTCACTCCGCTACCGTTTGGGAGCCATATTATCAGGCACCTGGTCGCATTCGGGCGATCCAACCCAAACAATGATAATGAATTACAATATTTTGAAAGAAGAACTTGCTCCGGTAATTAATCAGCTCAACCTGATTGATGAAAAGCTCAATAGCATTGAAAATAAACTCGATGAGCTCGGTGCACCTTATACTCCAGGACGCAAACCAAAGCTTAAATAAACATTTTGTAAACCGAACACCAAAACTGCCTCCCATGGAAAGAGGCAGTTTTTTTATGTCATTTTTCAAACGAATACAAAAACGAGCATACAATCAATGAATAAGATATGTATATTTGTGCCTTATTGCCGCAAACGCATCATTAAAAGACAACTTTTAAATAAAACGTTATGGAAAAAATCACTGTAATCGGAGCCGGAAATGTTGGTGCCACTTGTGCTAATGTAATAGCGCACAAGAACTTAGCCAAAGAAGTAGTACTCGTTGACATCAAAGAAGGCACTGCCGAAGGTAAGGCACTCGACATCTGGCAGACCGCTCCTATCAATCACTTCAACACACGTGTAATTGGGGTGACCAATGACTATTTAAAAACCAAAGGATCAGGTGTGATCGTTATCACATCGGGCTTGCCACGTAAACCCGGTATGTCGCGTGACGATTTGATCAAAACCAATGCAGCCATCGTAAAAGATGTTACTGAAAAAGCTGTTAAGTATTCGCCCGATGCCATTATCATTGTAGTTTCTAACCCACTCGATGTAATGACTTATGCCGCTTATTTAGCCAGTAATAAACCATCACGCAAGGTATTTGGCATGGCTGGAACATTAGATACAGCCCGTTATCGCGCTTTTATTTGCGATGCCTTAAACGTGTCACCCGAAGATGTACACGCTTTACTCATGGGAGGCCACGGCGACGCCATGGTTCCACTGCCACGTTATACCTCTATTGCCGGTATTCCAGTAACAGAACTACTTGGTAAAGAAGAACTCGACAAAATTGTTGAACGCACTAAAAAAGGTGGCGGTGAGTTGGTTAACCTCATGGGAACCTCGGCCTGGTATGCTCCCGGAGCTGCTGCAGCCCAGATGGTTGAAGCCATCGTTGACGATCAAAGTCGTGTTTTCCCTGTTTGTGCTATGCTACAAGGTGAGTATGGCCTTAAAGATGTTTATCTTGGAGTACCCGTAAAATTAGGCCGAAAAGGCATTGAAGAAATCATTGAAGTTGAACTAAATAAAGAAGAAAAGAAACTCCTGAATGATTCCTCCGAAGCTGTGCAAAAAGTGATGAAAGTGCTGGATGGTATGAAATTGTTCTAAACAAGAAATAATTGAATATAAAATACCCTGTAGTTTTTCTGCAGGGTATTTTTTTGGTATTAGCCAGTAAATCATTAACTTTGTTATCAACAAGCCTAACACAAAAAGTGAAAAAAATTGTAGTACTCAGCGGTGCAGGCATCAGTGCCGAAAGTGGCATTAAAACCTTTAGGGATGATGATGGTTTATGGCAAAATCATCGCTTTGAAGAACTTGCCACACCAGAAGCCTGGGCTACGAATCCGCAACTGGTTCTGGATTTTTATAATGCCAGACGCAAACAACTACTCGCATGCGAACCAAATGAAGCCCATAAAGCCCTCGTAAAACTCGAGTCGAAATATGATGTGCAGATTATTACCCAAAATGTTGATGACCTGCACGAACGTGCCGGATCAAAAAATGTTTTACATCTGCATGGAGAATTGCGTAAGGTGAGAAGCACAAAATTTCCGGAATTGATTTATGAGCTTGAAGGCTGGGAGTTAAAACTTGGCGACACCTGTGAAAATGGCGCACAACTTAGGCCGCATATCGTTTGGTTTGGCGAAATGGTTACCAATATCGAACCAGCCATCAAAATGGTGCAAAAAGCTGATCATTGCATTGTTATCGGAACATCATTACTGGTTTATCCGGCTGCTGGCTTAATCAATTACGCACCAGATAATTGCCCCATAACGCTTATCGATCCCAAAACGAATACGGAAGATCAAATGCGAAAAATACGCCTAATCAAAGAAAAGGCCTCCATAGGAGTGCCAAATTTTGTGATTGAATTATTGAACTAACCCTATGAAAAACCTATTTCCAATTTTCGTTATGCTCCTGCTGATAGGCTCATCCTGTAAAGAAAATCAGGTTGTTAGTCAGGATGATGTGGACAAACAATTAATCATCGATTACCTTAAACAAAATGATACTGAAGCCGAATCGCTGGAATCCGGTCTTTTTTACCTTATCCGTGAAAACGGGAATGATCGTCATCCAAGCACATCTTCCAATATAACTGTAAGTTACGTAGGGAAACTACTTAACGGTCAGCGTTTTGATCAGGGCGAGTTTTTTACAAGTCCGCTCAATCAACTCATAGCGGGCTGGCAACAAGGCATTCCTCTTATCGGCGAAGGCGGAAAAATAACACTTTATATTCCTTCTTCACTGGGCTATGGAAGTCAGTCTGCCGGTTCTATCCCCGCCAATTCTGTGTTAATTTTTGATGTTACCCTGCATTATTTCGCAGATTAAAGACACAAGAAAAATGTCAGATTCAGATGCTTCCTTTACCTATTTCCTTGAAAAAGCCCGGTATTTCTGCGATTATCAGGAACGCACCCTGCAAGAAGTAAAAAACAAGCTTAAAAGCTGGTCGATTAGCAAAAAAAACTGCGCAAAGATTATTCCGCAACTCGAAGAAGAGGATCTGATCAACGAGGAACGTTTTGCCCGTTCTTATGCACTTGGCAAATTGCGCAACAACCATTGGGGGCGGAACAAAATCATGGCCGGCATGCGCAGCAAAGGATTACCTGAATTAATGACTGAAATTGGTTTGTCAGAAATTGACGAGGATGAATACCTGAGCATCCTGCGTAAAGTGCTTGAATCAAAAAAAATAAAAGAAACAGATGATTACAAAAGACGCACCAAGCTGGCACAATACGCTTTTCAAAAAGGATTTCAGCCCAATCTTATCTGGCAGATTATCAATGACTTGAATTTGTAATAACACAAAAGATTTATGCTTCGCAAAATCTTGTTAATTTTGTGGGCTAACCCAATAGACAGATAAATAAAATGATTCAATCCGAATCCCAGAAAGCATTACGTAAGAGGCTCGAAGCCTTGAGGAGGTACCTTTGACATCGACCGCAAGTTGATGGAAATAGAAGAAGAGGAAGAACGCACGCAAGCCCCTGATTTTTGGGACGACCCAAAAAAAGCTGAAACTTTACTCAGACAAATCAAAGACAAAAAACGCTGGACAGATGCCTACCGGGCTGCAGAATCAAGCTTTGAAGAACTTGAGATTGGCATGGAGCTTTTCGAAAGCGGTGATGCTGAAGAAATTGAAATAGATCAGGCCTACGAAAAATGCCTGAAGCAGGTTGAAGAGCTTGAGTTTTGGAATATGCTCTCTGGCGAGGAAGACAAACTGCCTGCCATCATCAACATCAATGCCGGAGCAGGCGGAACCGAAAGCCAGGACTGGGCGCAAATGCTGATGCGCATGTATATGATGTGGGCTGCCGACAACGGCTATAAGGTAAAAGAACTTGATATGCAGGAAGGTGAAGTAGCCGGCGTAAAGAGCGTATCACTCGAAATTGATGGCGATTATGCCTTTGGCAACCTGAAAAGCGAAAATGGCGTACATCGGTTGGTGCGGATATCACCCTTCGATTCAGCCAACCGCAGACACACCTCTTTTGCTTCGGTTTATGTGTATCCTATTGTAGATGATGATATTGATATTGTTGTCAATCCGGCCGATATCAGTTGGGACACTTTCAGGTCAAGCGGTCCCGGCGGACAAAATGTTAACAAAGTCGAAACCGCTGTTCGTTTGCGTCATGCACCTTCGGGAATAGTAGTAGAATGCCAGGAAACAAGGTCGCAACTCCAAAACCGCGAAAAAGCCATGCAGATGCTTAAGTCGCAACTTTACGAAATTGAGTTGCGTAAAAAACAGGAAGCCATTGATTTAATTGAGGGAAGTAAAAAGAAAATTGAATGGGGATCGCAGATCAGAAACTACGTGATGCATCCGTATAAATTGGTTAAAGATGTACGCACTGGTTACGAAACCTCGAACGTGCAAGCTGTTATGGATGGCGATCTGAATGGTTTTATCAAAGCCTATCTCATGGAATTTGGTAAAGAGGTTTAATGAAATGAAAACTAGTTAATCATGAAAATTTATCACAACCCGCGTTGTAAAAAATCCCGCGCAGGCCTTGCTTACCTTGAAGAAAAAACCAAAGATTTTGAGCTGATCAACTACATCAAAGCAGGCATCAGCGCAGCAGAAATAAAAGCAATCATCAAAAAAACAGGCCTTTCAGCTGAAGCGCTTATTCGGAAACAGGAAGAGGCCTACAAAAAAGAAATCAAAGACAAAAAGCTTTCTGATTCCGAGCTGATTAAGGCCATAGCTGAAAATCCGAAGCTGCTAAAACGACCCATCATCATCAAGGGAGAAAAAGCCGTGTTGGCTGATCCACCTGAAAACCTAAACAAAATTTTATGAAAACGCCACTTACTATTGAATCTCTGCCATTGTGGGAGCCTCTAATGGCTTTTGTAAGAGATATTTATACCATCACGGAATACTTTCCTGAGTCGGAGCGTAATGGTATGAGTCAGAAGCTCAGAAACAAAGTCACAGATGTTCCAATGGCTTTGGCAGCAGCCTTGAATGGCGCTTCCACTCCTGGAGTTTCAGAAGCCTTAGCAGCCCTGGCTCAAACAGAAACTTTGCTGATCATTTGCAAACACCTCAAACTTGCTACAGATGAAGCAGTAAGCGACTTTCAGGTCACGATTAGGGAATTGAAAAGCTACATCAACAGCCTGAATAACCGCTTGCAAAAACAATAAATTTAAACTTTTTCAAATCAATAAAATACCAAGCAAAATGAATTACCGTATCGAAAAAGACACCATGGGCAACGTTGAAGTCCCTGCCGAAAAGTATTGGGGAGCCCAAACCGAGCGATCGCGCAACAATTTCAAAATTGGACCGGAAGGCTCCATGCCACAAGAAATCATTTATGCATTTGCTATTTTAAAAAAGGCCGCCGCCATCAGCAATATGGAGTTCGGTGTGTTGCCCGAATTAAAATGTGATCTCATTTCCAAAGCCGCCGACGAGGTTTTGGCCGGCAAACTGGATGATAATTTTCCTCTGGTAATCTGGCAAACAGGATCAGGCACACAATCCAATATGAATATGAACGAAGTGCTGGCAAATCGTGCTCACGTTTTGGCCGGAGGCAAGCTGGACGATGCAAAAAAGACCATCCATCCCAATGATGATGTAAACAAATCGCAATCATCCAACGACACCTTCCCCACCGCCATGCATATTGCAGCTTATAAAATGATTATGGAAGTGACAATTCCCGGCATCCAAAAACTTCGCGACGCTTTGCAGGCAAAGGCACAAGATTTTGACAACATCGTAAAAGCCGGCCGCACTCACCTGATGGATGCCACACCTTTAACATTGGGGCAAGAATTTTCGGGTTATGTAGCCCAGCTTGATCATGGATTAAAGGCCTTAAAAAACACCCTTAGTCACCTCAGCGAATTGGCTTTGGGCGGAACAGCTGTTGGTACAGGCATCAACACACCAAGAGGCTATGCCGAAAAAGTGGCTGCCACTATTGCAAAACTCACCGGTCTGCCCTTTGTAACAGCTCCCAATAAATTTGAAGCCTTATCAGCACATGATGCCATTGTAGAAACTTCCGGAGCATTACGTCAACTAGCTGTAAGCCTGATGCATATAACCAATAACACACGCATGTTGGCCAGCGGGCCAAGATGCAGCATTGGCGAAATTATACTGCCAGCTAACGAGCCCGGATCTTCCATCATGCCCGGAAAAGTAAACCCAACACAAAATGAAGCCCTTTCGATGGTTTGTGCTCAGGTTATCGGAAATGATGCCGCAATTGCCGCCGGAGGCATGCAAGGTCATTTCCAACTCAATGTATTCAAACCCGTTATGATTGCTAATTTGCTTCAATCCGCCAGATTATTGGGTGACGCTTGTGTTAGCTTTACTGATCATGCCGTGGTTGGCATTGAAGCCAACGAAGCACGTATCAAACAAAATCTGGAAAACTCGCTGATGCTGGTTACGGCCCTTAATACCCATATCGGATACGAAAATGCAGCCAAAATTGCCAAAAAAGCGCATACCGAAAACACCACCTTACGTGAGGCCGCTATGGAACTTGGTCTGCTTACTGACGAGCAATTTACTGAATGGGTTGATCCCAACAAGATGATTGGAAGATAACTTACCCTGTTTGAAAACATTAAACCTTGAGTTCACTCCGAAAAGTCAATTTGCCCATAAATCCCCCAAGGGGGACTTTCTAAAACTGCTGATTTTTAGCTTTCCTCCTTTAAGGGTAGGAGTCACAAATCTAAAAATCAGCGGTTTATTGACTTTTCGGACTGACTCAACCTTCAAGGATTTGAAAATTTTGAAGGTTTAATCGTTTTATAAAGTCCTGAAAAACAATTTAGGCGTAAAAGATATTATTGACTGTGGTTTATTATTGATTCAAGGCTTCCCAAAGCATATCTTTAAGCCCTTTTATGCCCTCACCAGTAATGGAACTAATAAAAATATAGGGCAAATCAGGTAGTTGTTCCCTGATCTCATGCTTAAGTTCGTTATCCAGCAAATCGCTTTTTGAAATGGCCAAAATTCTTGATTTGTCAAGTAATTCAGGGTTATAAGCCTCCAATTCACCAAGCAAAATCCGATATTCCTTAGCGATATCATCCGTATCGGCGGGGATCATAAACAACAAAATGGAATTCCGTTCAATATGTCGCAAGAATCTTAATCCCAATCCTTTACCTTCAGATGCACCCTCGATGATTCCGGGAATATCAGCCATCACAAAAGATTTGTAATCGTAGTAGCTTACAATTCCAAGATTGGGGACGAGCGTTGTAAAAGGATAATCAGCAATTTCAGGCCTTGCAGCCGATACTGTTGATAATAAAGTGGACTTGCCGGCATTGGGAAAACCTACCAGTCCCACATCAGCAAGCAATTTAAGCTCAATGATAATCCAGGTTTCGCTGCCATCCTCGCCCGGCTGTGCGTAGCGTGGCGTTTGGTTTGTAGCTGATTTAAAGTGTTGATTTCCTTGACCTCCGCGTCCGCCCTGAAGCAAAACTACTTCCTGACCATCTTCGGTAATTTCAGCCATCTGTTCACGGGTTTCGGCATGTAACGCAATAGTTCCCAATGGCACTTCAATAATTACATCTTCACCACTGGCACCGCTGCGTTGTTGCTTTCCACCTGATTCTCCGCTTTTTGCAAATAAATGTTTGGTATAGCGCAAATGAAGCAATGTCCACATTTGAGCATTCCCTTTTAAAATCACATGGCCTCCCCTGCCGCCATCGCCCCCATCAGGACCACCTTTGGGTACAAATTTTTCACGCCTTAGATGCGCCGAACCTGCCCCGCCTTTTCCCGACCGACAGAATATCTTTACGTAATCAACAAAATTTGAACCTGCCATGATTATTTTTTTTGCAAAGATACGCTTTCAAGCTCAGGTCGTTGTAAAATGCTTTTCAATACGCTGCAAAACATGGAATACCGCCGGACAATGCTTACTATTAACAGCATGCAGTTTCAGATTTTCAACAAATTGATTTCCATCTGTATGCGGATATTCCCGGCAGGCTCTTGGCCGGCTTTCATATACCAGACAGTGATTATCTTCGCCTAAGAAGGGGCATGGTGTTTGCGCCATCACCCGATCGCCATCCTCGTCGGTGCGCATATAGCTTGAGAAAAATTCTTTTTCTTTTATCCCTAATGCTTTCGCAAGTCGTCGGATGTCGTTATCGTTTAATAATGGCGGGATAGTTTTGCAACAATTGGCGCAATCAAGGCAACTCAATTCAGCAAATACATCCTGATGCATTTGATCGGCCAGTGCTGAAAGTTCTTTGGGCTTTTTAACTTTAAACTTACGGATCAAATTTTTGTGCTTTTGCTGGTAAGCCTCAGCCTGCGATTGCCATATTTCGATGAGTTTCAAGGATAAATTTTTTGCAAAAATAAGGGCTTCCATATAAACAATCCAAAACACTTTCCGCTTTAAAAAAATCTGCCCATCAATCCTTTCAGCAATACAATTATATGCTCTTGCGTGATTCACGCATTGAAATGCCTGCTTGATAAATCCTTTGAGTAAATACGATAAAAAAAGTGAAATACATCATAAAAGGCTTTCTGTAAGACTTTCAGATATTTAGATGTTTAGATAATTTAGACTGAATATAAATAGCTGTTAATCAGTATTTAAACATATTTTTTTTCAATTATAATAACTACTTTAGTTCGCTCAAGAACGTCGTCCAATTCAATTTTAAGCCAAAACCTATGCGTATTACCAGAATTGCCGAAACCAAGGAAACCATTTTAGCGGTTGATGCTGATTTATCGCTGATGCGTCCACTATTGGAAAAATACGGAAAAAAGCCCGGAAGCTTAATTCCATTATTACAAGGCACGCAGGAACTTTATGGATTTCTGCCCCCTGATGCTTTAAAGGCCATATCACAAGCTACCGGAATAGCTCCTGCTGATATATATGGTGTTGCTACCTTTTATGCACAATTTCGCCTGAGTCCGGTTGGCAAAAACATCATTAAAGTGTGCCATGGAACCGCCTGCCACGTTCAAAATGCCAATGCCATTACTGATGCACTAAAAGATTACCTCGGCGTTAACGACGGCGAAACTACAACTGATGGAGAATTTACCCTGGAATCTGTTGCCTGTTTGGGTTGTTGCTCTTTAGCTCCGGTGATGATGATTGGCGAAAACACTTACGGAAAACTGAATGGAAAAAGTGCTCTAAAAATTCTCAAAGAGATTAAAAGCCAATTGCTCACAGACAAGCCAAAGGCAGAAAAGTAAAAGTATATGAAAAAAACAAAAGTTATCGTTGGATTAGGAAGCTGCGGTATTGCTGCCGGAGCATCCAAAACATATAATGTGCTTGAGGCAATTTTAGCAAAAGGTGAAATGGATTTTGAATTAGCCAGAACGAGCTGTATTGGAATGTGTTACAAAGAACCTCTGGTTGAGATACAAGATGAAAAAGGAAAAATAATTTATGGCGATATGACAGCCGAAACCGTTGAGGGAATTCTAAAATCCCATTTAATCGACGGCAAAATCGACCTCAATAAAGCTGTATTTGCTGAAGAGCAAAAAACACCCGAAGACAGTTTTTTTGAAGGTCAGGTAAAGATCGCGCTGCGCAACTGCGGCTATATGGATCCCGAATCGCTTGACGAAGCACTACAGCACGATGCCTACAAAGCAATCAAACAAATCATTCAATCAAACCGCTCACAGGAAGATATCATCCAAACGATGATCGACAGCGGTTTAAGAGGTCGCGGCGGCGGCGGATTTCCAACAGGACTAAAATGGAAATTTGCTTACCAAAACGAAAGCAAACAAAAATACATCATCTGCAATGCCGACGAAGGCGACCCCGGAGCTTTTATGGATCGCTCACTGCTCGAAGGCGATCCGCATGCAGTGCTCGAAGGCATGATGGTTGGTGGCTATACAATTGGAGCATCACAGGGCGTAATTTATTGCCGTGCCGAATATCCTCTGGCCATCAAACGGCTTAATATCGCCATCAATCAGGCCAAGGCAAAAGGCTTGCTGGGCGAAAAACTCTTTGAAAGCGATTTCTCTTTCGATATCATTGTAAAAGAAGGCGCCGGTGCTTTTGTATGTGGCGAAGAAACAGCTCTGATAGCCAGCATAGAGGGAAAAAGAGGCATGCCACGCAAAAGACCACCTTTCCCGGCAGTATCAGGACTTTGGGCTAAACCCACCAATATCAACAATGTTGAAACTTGGGCGAATGTCCCTTGGATTATCAATCATGGTGCCGAAGCCTATGCAGCTTATGGAACAGCAAAAAGCAAAGGCACCAAAGTATTTGCCCTCACCGGAAAAATCAAACACGGCGGTTTGGTTGAAGTTCCTATGGGCGTTACTATCAACGACATTATTTATAAGCTTGGTGGTGGAATTCAGGGCGATAAAAAATTTAAAGCAGTGCAATTAGGAGGGCCTTCTGGCGGATGTATTCCGGCCGAATTGGGCGATACTATTGTAGATTACGATTCTGTAAACGCTACAGGAGCAATTATGGGATCAGGCGGTATGGTGGTGATGGACGAAAGCACCTGCATGATCGACCTGGCTAAGTTTTTCCTGAATTTTACACAGGAAGAATCATGCGGAAAATGTACTTTTTGTCGTGTCGGAACCAAAAGAATGCTCGAGATGCTCGAACGCATCACTGATGGCAAAGGTGAAGATGGCGACATTGAGAAACTGGAGAATCTGGCACATCAAATCAAAAACAATTCCCTTTGCGGATTAGGGCAGACGGCTCCAAATCCGGTTCTTACAACACTCAAGTATTTCAGGCATGAATACGAAGCACATATCTACGACAAAAAATGCCCGGCAAAAGTGTGCAAACCATTACTCACTTATACCATTGATCCTGAAAAATGCACGGGTTGTACAGTTTGTGCAGTAAAATGCCCTACAAATGCAATAGATGGCAGTCGCAAACAGATCCATTTCATCAATCAGGAAACCTGTATTCATTGTGGCGAGTGCTACAATGTATGCAAATTCGAAGCCGTCATGGTTGACTAAAACACCGAAAAAATAGCATTATGAGTCAATATATCACTATCGAACTAAATGGCAAAACTGTTAAGGGTTTTCAGGGCGAAACCATTTATGAATGCGCCAGCCGCCATGGGATCGAAATTCCAACCCTTTGTCATGACCCCCGTATTGAACCCTTCTCCTCCTGTTATGTTTGCGTGGTAGAGGTAGAAGGCATGCGCGGACACCAACCCAGCTGCTCAACCCGCATCACCGAAGGGATGAAGGTGAATACCGAAAAAGAATCTGTGAAACTGGCCCGTAAAACAGCCCTGGACCTGCTACTCAGCAACCATTATGCTGATTGTTTGGGCCCATGCAAACAGCATTGCCCGGCTGGTGTTGATGTTCAGGGATACATTTCGCTTATTGATAAAGGCCGATACAGCGATGCTGTTGCTTTGATCAAAGAAACCAATCCACTCCCAGCCATCTGCGGACGCGTATGCGTACGCCCATGCGAAGCCGCCTGTCGCAGAAACCTCCTCGATGAGGACGCTCCTGTTGGAATCGACTACCTGAAACGTTTTGCTGCAGATTATGATCTGGCTTCTCCAACAAAATTCATCCCTAAAATAAAGCCTGAAACTGGTAAAAAAGTTGCTGTCATCGGCGCAGGACCAGGTGGTCTTTCAACCGCACACTTTCTGCGGCTCGAAGGCCATCAGGTTGAGATTTTTGAGGCTGCCCCAAATCCAGGAGGCTGGCTAAGATATGGAATTCCTGAATACCGCCTGCCTAATGATATCCTGGATAAAGAGGTCGAAAACATTACGGATTTGGGTGTTAAAATTCATTATAACAAAAACCTGGGCGGTAATCTATCCTATGCCGAAATCCGCGATAGCTTTGATGCTACGGTACTCACAATCGGATCGCAAAAAGGAACGGCTGTTGGCTGTCCGGGCGATGATGCCGAAAATGTTTTTGCCGGAATCACCTTCCTGAAAAACATGGAAATGACAGGTCAGCGCCCAGACTTCTCGGGTAAAACTGTGGTGGTAGTTGGAGGCGGAAATACGGCTATGGACTGCTGCAGAACTGCAATCAGGGGAAAAGCAGAGAAAGTATATGTGGTTTACAGAAGAACAGAAAAAGAAATGCCTGCCAACCCTATCGAGATTCACGAATCAAAACTGGAAGGTGTTGAATATCTTTTTCTTACAAATCCTGTCGAAATCATTAAAGATGAAAATAATACACTCCAAAAAGTAAAACTGATCCGAATGGCATTGGGCGAACCCGATGCCTCTGGCAGAAGAAGACCAGTTCCTGTTGCAGATTCAGAATTTGAGATTGAAGCTGATTATGTTTTGGCAGCTATCGGTCAAAAAACTGATGTCAATTTTATTGACAACATCAACCAACACAGCCAGGCAGGCAAACTATCCGTAAATCGCTGGGGTGATATTGATGCCGATAAACATACTTTGCAAACTGGTATCCCTTCGGTATTTGCTGCCGGTGATGGCGTTAGCGGACCTGCAACAATCATCGAAGCAATTGCTCAGGCAAAAATAGCAGCCCATTCCTGTCATCAATATTTGAATGAATTACCAATTGCTCCTCCAGCCAAAGCGTTTCTGAGCAAAAAAGACAATTTCAAGGTACAGGATAAAAATGATTATATCGGTCATTTTCCGTATCAGAAACGCCATGAAATGCCCGTGCTTACTACCGAAGAGCGACTCAACTTTAAAGAGGTGGAACTGGGATACGAAGATGAATCCGTAGCTCAGATGGAAGCCAGTCGCTGCCTCGAGTGCGGTTGCACTGCCTATTTTGATTGCGACCTTAAGAAACACTCAACAACTTACCAGGCAGAACAAAAAAGTTATCCTGGTGAGTTTCATGAACATCACATCGATTTCAGACATCCTTTTATTGAAATCGATAATAACAAATGTATCCTCTGTAGTCGCTGTATCCGTATTTGCAGCCAGGTAGTTGGCGCAAATGCTCTCGGACTTATCAACAGGGGGTTCAAAAGTTTGGTAGCGCCCAGCATGGGTTTGCCTCTGCAGGAAACCAGTTGCGAGAGCTGTGGCATGTGTATCGTTACCTGCCCAACTGGTGCAATGACCGAAAATTATAGTTTTAAACCCGGACCGCTCAAACTTGAACCCATTGAAACAATTGATATGTTTGGTTCCGAAGGCTATGAAATTAACCTCATGCATCACAAGGGTCAATTTTATAAGGCCGAGCCCCGAAAAGCTGAAATTAACCGGCCGAATTACATCAACCGGCGTGCATTTTTTGGGTATAAATTATTTAACAATCCGGGAAGAATTCATACACCCTGGCTCAAAACAAAGTCGGGTTTTAATGCCATAAGCTTTGATGAAGCCTATGAAATTATTTCCGATCGAATTAAGCAGGTTAATCCTGATGAAAATGCCTTTTTTGGTGGAGCACGACTAACCAACGAAGAACTCTACCTGATTCAAAAACTGGCCAGGGCAGGAGCTAAAACCAATAATGTGAGCAGTTTCCATTATATGGGTCGTGGAGATGGTTACTTTCACAATTCAAACGAAAATGCTTCGTATTGCGATATTCGTGGAGCAAGCAAAGTTTTTGTTGCCGGCGGCGAACTTCATTACGATCATCCTGTGATTAATCATTTGATATTCAATACAAAACATAAAGAAAATATAGAACTTGTTCACATCACTACCCTCCAAAACAGTAGTTTTAGCAATAAAGCGGATCAAGTAATCAAAATAGATAATTACTTCTACTTTATTCAGGCAGTAAACCGTTGGTTACTGGCCAATAATATGCATAACGGAATGTTTATCAAAGACCGTACAGAAGGCTTTGAGGAATATAAAACCGCCCTGCTTAATGCTGATTTTAATCAAATGCTGGAATTTGCCGGCACAGATGAAAAAACTGTTGCAGCCTTTGCGAAGGATTACAACGAGGAGATGAATGCCATCATGATTTTCCAGGAGAAAGCCTTATCGGCCAATGCCAGCATGGCGATGCATAATCTGGCTATGATAACTGGCAAACTCGGCAAAACAGCCAATGGCCTAATTGCACTTAAGGAGAAAAATAATGGACACGGTATTTTTGATATGGGTGTTTGCCACAAAATCGGTGTGGGTGCCGAATCTATTCTCGATGAAGATATCCGATACCGCATGCAGTTTAAATGGAAAGTGGACGAACTGCCATTTACCATCAACAGTGTTTATAAGCTTTTTAGGGGTGGAAAAATAAAAAATGCATTCATTTTTGGAGAAGATCCTATTGGTTGCGCCTTGGATAAAGATGATGTAAAACAGCAGTTTTCGAGAATTGAATTCAAGGTAGTGCAAGATCTCTGGATGAGCGATACTGCACGCATGGCCGATTTGGTTTTGCCAGCTTCGATGCCATGGGAATTTGGCGGAACCTACACCAACTCGCAAAGGAAAATACAGCAGATCGAAAAACAGTTGGATGTTGAAATAAGAGATTCTTCTTTTGCACAACTCGTAAAACTACTCGAAAAAACAGGCATTAACGGCGTATTAACACCCGCGCAGGCTTTAGAAGAAGCCATAAGCCTTTTACCTCTCAGGGGCGATTTTAAAGATTTGCGCTTTGTATTCAAAGAAAAAGACAACGAAAATCGTCAATTCGATTTTGGTTGCGACCTGCTCAACAAAACTATTGACGAAGAATTTTACGAAAAACTTGGTTGGTAAATGTTTTGAGAAATAAAAAACCGGCCCAATTTACAAGGCCGATTTTTTATTTTTTAATTATCAGAGCTTTACAACATCATCTTCATCCTTTACAAACATCACCGAAACAGCTCCAAGAATCATCAGCACACCGGCAGTTACAAGGGCATAGATAGCATGTCCGCCATATAAAAATTTAACCAAAGGGCCTCCAAAAACGCCATTCACAATTTGTGGAAAAGTAATGAAGAAATTAAAAATACCCATGTAAACACCCATTTTTCTTGCCGGAATAGAGCCAGCCAGGATGGCATAAGGCATTGCTAAAATACTCGCCCATGCAATACCAACACCTATCATACTGATGTTGAGCAACCATTTCATTTCGGGAGAAGTCACCAACAAAATCGACATCAAACCTAAACCCCCGAGAGTAAGGTTGATGGCGTGAGTTCTTTTACGACCAACTTTAGCTGCTATCACAGGTAAAGCCATGGCAAAAATAGCAGCAACAAGGTTATAAACCCCAAAAATCACACCTACATAATCACCTGCTTCGTTAAATGCTGCTGAGCTGCGATCATCAGCCGAAAGGCCCCATACATGCTGAGCCAGAGCAGGTGTTGTAAATACCCACATCGAAAATAGTGCAAACCAGGAGAAAAACTGTACCAGACCGAGCTGCCTCATTGTGGCTGGCATATTGGCAAAATCTTTAAAAATATCTATAAAACGCGCAGGTTCCGCATCTGGAATAGCATCGTCTTCGGCATACATTTCCTGCTCTTCGGGCGAGTATTCCTTTGTTGTTACAACTGTCCATACTATTGTTGAAACCAAAATTCCGGCACCTATAAAGAAGGAAAGCTTCAAGCTCATCGGAACTTCACCTTCAGCAGCTATTTCATTAAATCCAAACCAGTTTGTCATAACGTATGGCAACCATGAACCAACAACAGCTCCAATTCCAATTAACAATGTCTGCACCGAAAAGCCAAGTGTGCGCTGATCTGTTGGTAATTTATCTGCCACCAAAGCCCTGAAAGGCTCCATAGCAACGTTAAAAGAGGCATCCATGATCATCAGCATTCCGGCACCAATCCACAATGCAGGCAGATAGGCGGCGAACATGGGTGAATTTGGCATCAGGATTAATCCAATCGAAGCCAAAACTGCTCCTGTTAAGAAATATGGCCGTCTTCTGCCCAGACGATTCCAGGTTTGATCGCTGTAGTGTCCAATAATGGGTTGTACAATCATCCCTGTGATTGGCGCTACAAGCCAAAACCATGAAAGATGTTCTACATCGGCTCCAAAAGTTTGCAGAATTCTGCTGGCATTCGCATTTTGCAGGGCAAAACCCATTTGAATGCCCAAAAACCCAAAACTCATATTCCAAATATCCAAGAAAGAGAGCCTTGGCTTAGCTTTTTTCGTCATGTTGATGAGGTTTAATAATTATTGAAGGCGCTAAAATAGCAAAAACAAAAACTATATTTCGTTCTATCATTTCATTTTCATGCGCTTTATTTCATGCAAAGCATTGCTATTTGAAGTTTGTGCTTAACAAATAGCTTCTGATCACCTTTGTTTATGATTAATCTGTTAAATTTGCGCCTTCTGAACCAAAATCATTGCTATGGTTTTTAGCAGCAGTCTTTTCCTCCTCTACTTTCTGCCAGCTTTTTTGCTGTTGTATTTCTTGGTGCCTCGTGTGCTGAAAAATTATGTGGCTTTGTTGGCCAGTGTTTTGTTTTATGCCTGGGGAGCTCCCGATTTTATTTTTATTGTGATTGGAAGCATCTTTATCGACTTTTATCTGGTTAAGTGGATGTTCCAATCCTCGGGAAACAAAAAACGCTGGATAACAGGTGCAAGTGTGGCCTTGAATGTAGGTTTACTGGCTTATTTTAAATATGCCAACTTTTTTGTTGAAAACCTCGATTGGATGATTCAACAATTTGGTGGCGAGCCTGTTACCTGGACACATGTAGCTTTGCCTATTGGTATTTCCTTCTTTACTTTTCAGAAAATGACTTATGCTGTTGATGTCCATCGCGGTGTTCATCCTCCATTGAAAAAAGTGTCTGATCTGGCCCTCTATATTTTGATGTTCCCACAGTTGATTGCCGGACCAATCGTACGATTCAACGAAATTGCTGATCAACTTGTCGATCGCAGCAAAAATGAAAACGCAGATAACCGTTTAACCGGATTCTTTCGGTTTTGTGTTGGCCTTGGCCGAAAAGTAATGATAGCCAATCCATTAGGTGCTTATGCTGACAGTGTTTTTGCAGCAGACCCATCGCAACTGGCAACCATTACTTTATGGATAGGAATTCTGGCCTATGCCTTTCAGATCTACTACGATTTTGCAGGCTATTCTGATATGGCAATTGGGCTGGGCAGAATGATTGGTTTTGATTTTCCCGAAAACTTCAACAATCCCTATATCTCCCAAAATATTTCCGAATTCTGGCGGCGCTGGCATATGACGCTGGGTCGCTGGATGCGCGATTACCTGTATATACCGTTGGGTGGAAATCGCGTCACTGCTTTACGCATGTATTTTAATCTTTGGCTGGTTTTTCTGATTTCCGGCCTTTGGCATGGAGCAGCCTGGAATTTTGTTGTATGGGGCGCTTTTCATGGATTTTTCCTGGTGGCCGACAGGTTATTTTTACTCAAATTTTACAAAGCCATTGGCAAGTTCCCAAGCGTGATAATCACTTTTGTGATCACCCTTGTGGGCTGGGTGCTTTTTAGAGCCGAAAGCATGGATCAGGTGTGGCAATACACAGCTGGCATGTTCAGCTTCCGCTCAGGCGACACTATTTTTGTTAATCAGGCGGTATGGATGACAATGATTTTTGCAGCCATCTTTGCTTCGCTTGCTTACGCGCCAAAAATTGAACGTTGGCAAGTAAATCTTTATGGAAAGAAACAATTATTCAGCACCCTGCTTTTGATGACCCTTGCTTCGATAATGCTGTTTATCATCAGCCTTAGCGCGATTACCTCCAGTGGTTTTAACCCCTTTATTTATTTCCGGTTTTAATGCGCAAGCTGCTCAAACATATCTTTTTTGTGCTGATCATGATCATGATGATTTTGCCTTTCATTCAGCATCAATTTAGTCTGCCGAAAATACGAGCACTAAAAGGTGCAATTTCAACACCAAAAAAACCCATTTGGAAAGCAGAAAATTTTTGGAAAGGTACTTTTCAGGATAGCATGAACACTTATATCGAGCAGTCGATTGGCTACAGACCTCATTTGGTAAGAATTCATAATCAACTACAATACAGCCTTTTCGATACGATTAATGCACAAGGCGTGATTTTAGGAACAGAAGGATATCTCTATGAGTTGAACTACATAAAAGCATATTATGGTTTAGATTATGTAGGAGACGAAAAGGTTAAGGAAGATGTGCAAAAAACCGTTGCTGTTGCCAATTGGCTTGAAGCAAATAATAAACTTCTGTTGGTTGTTTTGGCGCCTGGCAAGGGTACTTTTTATCCTGAGTATATGCCTGAGGCATACCAAGAAACCATCAAAGGATCAACAAATTACGACACGTATTACGAAAAACTAAAGCAGGAAGAGATTGCAGTTATTGGTGGGAATCATTTTTTTAATGCCATTAAAGATACCTGTCGTTTTGCATTATTCCCAAAAGCCGGAATTCATTGGAGTTATTATGGTATGGGGCTTGTATTCGATTCTGTATTTCAACTTATTGAACATCATCTTGATCGCGAGTTTATTGATTTCAAAATTTCCAACATCAAGATAAGCGGTAAATTAAAATCTCCGGATCGGGATTTGTGGGAAGGCATGAATATAATGCTTCCACCCGATGATTACCCTATGCCCTATCCCGAATTTAAGTTCGAAATTTCCGATCCCGATCAAAAACCGCGCGTCATCACTGTTGCTGACAGCTATTACTGGCAGTGGTTTGGAGGAGGATATCCATTACAAGGATTTAGCGACAACAGCTTTTGGTATTACAACAAACAGGTTTTTTATCCTGATGAAAGACCGATGAAAGATCGTGTATTAGTACCTATTTTAGATGCTGTTTTTAACACTGATGTTATTATTATCCTTCAAACCGACGCCAATATGAATCGTTTTGGTTTTGGATTTATTGACGAACTCTATGAGCTAATAAAAGATGGCGGGGAGGCAGAGATAAAGAAACAACAGGCTATTCGCGAAATTGCCGATCGTATTCGGCAAAGTGAATCCTATATGGAAAGTATCCGCGAAAAAGCGATAAAACGTGGCGTTTCAACAGAGGAAATGCTTATGCTTGATGCCGGCTGGATCTATAAAAACAAACAGGATGAAATTATGCCCTGATTTTATTCTTTCCAGTGCAACGACTCAATAAAATGATCCACATCCTTCCTAAGGAAATTGATTACAGGAGCAAGCGAATCGTTATTTGGCCTGATATTGAAATACAAAGCACCCCTTACAAAATGTCTGGTGCTGTCGGTTAGATAAAATTGCAAGGGCGATGCCACACTTTTTCCCTGAATTGAAAATAACAATCCATAAACATCTCGCTCCGGAGCATAGATCAAACTGTCTTGAATAGCACTGGCCTTGGGCAAATGCTTCATCAGCATGGCATGCATATCCTCCAGATAAACAGCCAGATTTTCATCTACAGGCTTATAACTGATATGCAAACTGCCTTTGAATTCCGGAAAATTGATTGTGATCCAGTTTTTCTCCCATGGCGATTCTTCATCCGGACTTAAAACCGCATAATCAGGCGATTCAAATTGATAAGCTGGTAGCGTATCAATGACAGTATAATTTTTTTCTGGTACATCAATACGAAAAAAACCACGAGGTTTTGGGGCATAATCTGTTTCACAAGACGAAAACAATAAGACTCCAAAAATCATGAAATAGAAAAATAAGCTATTCATTATCAGCCAACTTTCTGATTACTTTTAGTTCTTTGATACGCCGGGCATCGGCATCAGTTACCTCAAAACTAAAATCCTTGCATTTTATTGTCATGCCACGTTCCGGAATTCGGCCTTCAAGTTCTAAAAGTAAACCTGCCAAGGTATCCGATTCGCCTTGCACATCTTCAAAATAATGCTCGTCAATTTTCATGACCTTACAAAAATCCAATAAGCTGGTTTGGGCCTCAAAAACAGTAGTGTGCTCATCAATTTCTTCGTAAAAGTCATCATCAGGCACTTTATCAAACTCATCGCTGATATCGCCTACAATCTCTTCAATAATATCTTCGAGCGTTAACAAACCTGAAGTGCCGCCATATTCATCTACCACAATAGCCATATGGATCTTTTTTTGTCTGAACTCCTGAAGCAAATCATTGATTTTCTTATTCTCAGGAATAAAAAATGCTGGTCTGATCAAAGCTTTCCAATCCAGATCATCGTGATTCAAATAGGGCAATAAATCCTTGATATACAATATTCCAACAACTTTATCAAAGCTGCCATCGTAGGCCGGAATACGCGAAAACCCACTATTGATAATCAGTTCGAGCAGCTGCTGAAATGGCGCATGAATATCAATAGCAGTAATGTTTACCCGCGATTTCATAATGCTTCGGGCTTCTTTTTCACTAAACGTGGCAATCCCTTTCAGCATCTGTCTTTCTTCGGGTAACGACTGTTCGTCAGAGGTTATATCAATAGCATCTGACAAATCACTAATTGAAACATTTTTCATCCGCCGACTCACTCTTTTCTCTATAAATGAAGTAGAATTAACTAAAAGATGGCTAAAGGGCTTAAAAATCGTTACCATTACACTCAATGGCTGTGCCATTATGGTGGCCAGTTTTAGAGGGTATTTGTTAGCAATAACTTTTGGAATAATCTCTCCAATCAATAAAATTAAAGAGGTAATAGCGACGATCTGAACCAAAAACGCAACGATTGCATTATCAGAAAAACGAAACAAACTTTGGGTAAGAAAGCTGGAGAGAATTACAATAGCTACGTTTATTAAGTTGTTAGCTATTAATATAGTTGCTAAAAGTGTTTTGGGATGTTCGCGATGTGCTAACACTACTTTACTGCTTTCATTATCGATGCTATCAAGCAAATAGAGTTCAGACGGTTTAAGGGAGAAGTAAGCTGTTTCGCTTCCTGAAACCATCGCAGAAAAAAACAACAATAAAACGAGCACAGCAAATCCAAGCATGATAGTGCTGTTTAATCCGACAAAATCTGTGTTGAGTAATATTGCGATAATACTCGCAAAGGGGTCAGGGTCTGATGTGTCCAAAATCTATTTGTTTTGAATTTCGCAGCAAAATTAAAGAATTTCCATTTCAAATGCAAAATTATCCACCTCTGGGATAAGCATAAACAAGCTGATATCCAGGCTAGAAGGGAAGATCATCCGTTTCTTGTGTAACATCAAAATCTTTATTATCATTCCGGTCAGTTGCAGGTGCAGCGCTGTTGCGAGGTGATGAAGCCTTTGCATTATTTTGATTATAACTACCAGCATTGTAACTATCGCCACCAGAATTACTTTTGGAAATCAGATTCATTTTTTCGGCAAGAATTTCCGTAATATATTTTGTTACTCCTTGTCCATCAGTATATTGCCTGGTTCTAATTTTTCCTTCAACAAACATCAAATCACCTTTGGCATATACCCTTCTTTTTTCATCAATATCATTAGCCAGGTTGCCCCATGCTACCACATTATGCCATTCTGTTTGATCTTGCCATTGTCCGTTTCTATCGCGGTAGCGCTCACTTGTAGCCATGGTTACGGTCATTTTTTTTCCGCCATTTTCAAATGAGATCACTTCGGGATCTTTACCAAGTCGCCCGATAAGCATTACTTTATTTAGTCCAGCCATTTCGTATTAATTTTTGTTACAATTATCAAATAGGGATTCATTATCCTGCAAAAATCGGTCAATCAAACGTGGCATCGGATAATTTCCAAGCTCCGTTTGGGAAACCAAAGATAAAGAATTATTTTTCAAACCTTCAAAACCACTTTTGCATTTTACCACATAAAAACTTGCCATCAGGTGTTGATGTGTGAGTATATGTTTTTTAATACCGGGTAATGGTTTCACTTCTTGCGCAATAGCTTTGATTCTTTGAAACAAGGCTTCATTTTCAAGCTCATGCATTTCTTTCTTTTCGCTGGTTTCGATACACGGAAAATCATACAGACCCTGCCATACATCGCCGGATTTCCTGTGTCGTAAGAAGGTGTAGCACTGCGATTTTAAATGTCCTATAAGGATAAAATAATTCAGAAAACGTTTTCGAATTTTTATTTTATGCTTCTTCGCAGGCAACTGATCTACTTTTTTGTGTTCAAATGCCAAACATAAAGATTGCAGAGGGCAATTTTCGCAATCAGGTGATTTTGGGGTACATTGCAGGGCACCAAACTCCATCAAAGCCTGGTTAAAATCTCCCGGAAAGCTTTTGTCCAACAAATTTGCTGCTAGCGCCTTAAAATGTCTTTTGCCCTGAGGAATGTCAATTGGAATTTCTACCTCAAACAAACGTGAAAGTACGCGATAAACATTCCCATCAATCACAGCAACGGGCTCGTTAAAGGCAATTGAAGCGATCGCCGCGGCTGTATAATCACCAATACCTTTAAGTTTTTGCAATTCAGCAGCTGTTTTTGGAAAGACACCATTATGATCTAACATAATTTGTTTGGCAGCAGCTAACATATTGCGGGCGCGTGAGTAATATCCCAAACCTTGCCACATCTTAAGCACTTCCTGCTCCGAAGCAGCAGCAAGATGCTTCACATCAGGCCAACGCTTCACGAATCGCACATAGTACTCAAGTCCCTGTTCTACACGGGTTTGCTGCAATATAACTTCCGAGATCCATATCCTGTATGGGTCTGAGGTATCACGCCAGGGTAAGTCGCGTTTGTTTTGATTATACCAGTTTAATATTTTTGAACTCAGATCAATCATGTCGAATTTATTATTATTGAGTAGATTAGAGATAAAAAAAAGTTAAAAGGCCTTTTTGAATAAAAAAATGTTTTTACCTTTGCCGTCCAAATAAAATTCACATTTCTAATCTTTTAAAGTTTAAAGATATGACAAAAGCAGAAATCGTAGCAGATGTTGCTAACAAAACAGGTGTTGAAAAAGTAGCCGTTCAGGCAGTAGTAGAATCCTTCATGGATGTAGTGAAAAATGCAATGGTGAATGGTGAAAATGTTTACCTGAGAGGCTTCGGAAGCTTTACTATCAAAAGAAGAGCTGAAAAAACCGGAAGAAATATCTCCAAAAACACCACCATCATTATCCCTGCACACAACATTCCTGCTTTCAAACCTGCCAAAACTTTTGTTAACGAAGTTAAAGGCAGCGTAAAATAATTTAGTTCGATTCATCAAAAAAAAAATTATTATGCCAAGCGGGAAAAAAAGAAAAAGACACAAGATGGCTACCCACAAACGGAAAAAACGTTTGAGGAAGAACAGACATAAGAAGAAATAGTTTTCTATGTCATTGATTTTAGAATAACACAATGTCGGAAACAAACCCGGCATTGTGTTATTCGGTTTTATCATTTTGTACTGAATTCCACTCCTATCATCGTTTAACTCAAGCTGCCAAAAAGCAGCTACTCAACAAAAAAAATATCAAGTGAACAGGGAACTCATCATAGATTCTCGCGCTTCGGAAGTGGATATCGTTCTTTTAGAAGATAAACAGCTAGTAGAACTCCACAAGGAGAAAACCAACAATAATTATGCAGTTGGTGATGTTTATCTGGGTCGTGTTAAAAAAATTATGCCCGGATTAAATGCTGCCTTTGTTGATGTTGGTTACGAAAAAGATGCCTTTTTACATTACCTGGATCTGGGACCTCAGATTCGTTCTTTGAATAAATACACCAAGCTGGCACTCAACGGCAAACCTGCTCAGGTGACTATGGATAATTTCAGGCTTGAACCTGATATCGAAAAAACCGGGAAAATCACACAAGTATTAGCCACTGGCGCTCAAATTCTTGTTCAAATAGCAAAAGAACCCATTTCGACCAAAGGCCCACGGATCTCTTCCGAAATATCTTTTGCCGGAAGATACCTTGTTCTTGTCCCTTTTTCGAGCCGGATTTCCATCTCACAAAAAATACGCAGCAGCGAAGAACGCAACCGCCTCAAAAGATTGATACAATCCATCAAACCAAATAATTATGGAGTGATCATTCGCACAGTTGCAGAAAACAAAAAAGTTGCCGAACTGGATTCCGATCTCAGGTCGCTGGTCGAAAAGTGGGAAAAAACCACGCAAAAATTACAAAATGCCGCGCCTCCTGTAAAAATTATCAGCGAGCTCGACCGCACCTCAGCTATTTTGCGCGACTTGCTCAATGAATCTTTCAACAGTGTTCATATCAACGAAAATACATTGTTTGAAGAAACAAGAAATTTTATCCAGACGATTGCTCCTCAAAAGATTGACATCGTTAAGCTTTACAAAGGTAAAGCGCCCATTTTTGAGCATTTTGGTGTAGATAAACAAATAAAAGGCCTTTTTGGAAAAACTGTAACCATCCGTAGTGGTGTTTATCTGATTATAGAACATACCGAAGCCATGCACGTGATCGATGTAAATAGCGGTCATCGTGTAAATAAAGAAAACAGCCAGGAAGAAAACGCACTGGAAGTAAACCTGGAAGCCGCTGCCGAAATTGCGCGTCAATTGCGATTACGCGATATGGGTGGTATCATTGTGGTTGATTTTATCGACCTGCATGATGCCCGGCATCGCCGCGAGCTTTACCAAAAGCTCAAAGATGAGATGGCACGCGATCATGCCAAACACACCATTCTGCCCCCAAGCAAATTTGGATTGGTGCAAATCACTCGCCAGCGCGTGCGTCCCGAAATGAATGTGCAAGTCCTCGAGAGCTGCCCTGTTTGTGAAGGTACCGGAAAAATCAAACCCAGTATAATTTTTACTGACGAAATTGAAAACAATCTGAAATACCTGCTACAGGATCAAAACGAAAAAGCCATAACACTTACTGTTCATCCATTTATTTACGCCTATCTCACAAGGGGAATTTTCTCAATCCGCAGAAAATGGGCGTGGAAGTATCGGAAAACAATTCACGTGAAGGCAATGGCAAATTACCATATGTTGGAATATAAATTTTTCAACTTGAATAACGACGAAATAAAAATTTAATAAAGCAAGTCAACAACTGCAAAAACGCTTCATGGAAACAGTATTAAGCGGAATTCGACCCACAGGCAAACTGCATCTCGGCAATTATTTTGGCGCTGTAAAAAACTTTGTGAAGATGCAGGAAACACATAATTGTTTTTTCTTTATTGCTGACTATCATTCACTAACAACACATCCTAAGCCAGCAGACCTGCACGGCAATGTGAAGCATGTGCTGGCCGAATATTTAGCCGCCGGCCTCGACCCCGAAAAAGCTACGCTCTACATCCAAAGCGACTTGCCCGAAATTGCAGAATTATACCTAATTCTGAATATGAATGCTTATCTGGGTGAGCTGGAACGTGTTACAACTTTCAAGGAAAAGGCTCGCAAGCAACCCGAAAATGTAAATGCCGGACTGCTCACCTATCCCACCTTGATGGCGGCAGATATCATCATACACAAAGCTGATAAAGTTCCGGTAGGCAAAGATCAGGAACAAAATCTGGAAATGACCAGAACTTTTGCCCGCCGTTTTAACCGCATGTATAAAGAAGATTTTTTTCCGATTCCTCAGGCTTATAATTTTGGAGAACAACTGGTAAAAATTCCCGGCCTTGACGGAAGCGGAAAAATGGGAAAATCGGAAGGCGAAGGTAATGCCATCTTTTTGGCTGATGACCCCAAAGCGATTCGCAAAAAAGTGATGCGGGCAGTGACTGATAGTGGTCCTACCGAGCCCAATCAGGTAAAACCTGAAGCTATTGAGAACCTGTTTTCTTTGCTAAAAGTCGTTTCAAAACCTGATGTAGTGAATCATTTCGATGACGCCTACAACAATTGCAGTATCCGCTACGGCGACCTCAAAAAGCAACTTGCCGAAGATATTATTATCTTTACAGAGCCGTTGCGTGATAAAATCCTGACGCTTTCGGGTGATGAGGCTGCTATCAGCAAAGCTGCGCGTATTGGAGCCGAAAAAGCACACGAAAGCGCACGTAAAACAATACGGGAAGTCAGAGAAATAATTGGTTTCAGACCTTTCTGATAAATTTTTTGCTTATGAGTGAAACATGGAAATCTAAATTTAGTGTTTTAATCACTTTTCTGCTCCGGATAGGTTTTATTGCTTACCTGATTTTCACCTTATATCCATTCATCAGCAACCCGGGTTTTGAAAGTGAATTTCCCAACTGGATCGTTCGATGGGGGTTGATCATTCTGCTTGGCGCCATTTTTCTTTTGGCCATGGTCATGAAACGATCCGATTTTTTCCGTTACGGTTTCTTTATTGTTCTTATCGCTGCATCGTTTAACTTGTTTTTGGTCTTTTTGAAACCCGGATCGCTCAGCTATTCTTTGTTACACCTTTACACCATTGCAACAGCTGTGTATTTTGTTTCGAGAGATATCCGCCTTGAAGCCGGCACAAAAAGAAAACACCATAAATCCCGCGACAAAAATCATTAATTGATTTATGCCAAAAAATATTTCTACCGCCAAAGCTGTCGAAAAAGCCGTTTTAGTTGCAATTTCAACACAACAGCAGTCCAAAGAAAAAACCGATGAGTATCTCGACGAATTGGCGTTTCTGCTCGAAACAGCAGGTGGAGAGCCTGTTGCACGTTTTATTCAGGCCTTGGACAAACCTAATGTTGCCACCTATGTGGGTACAGGAAAACTAGAAGAAATTTCACAGTACGTAAAAGCCGAAAACATTGATTTAGTCGTTTTTGATGATGAACTTGGATCATCACAACTGAGAAATATTGAAAAAGCTTTACAAGTAAAAATCCTCGATCGTACTACCCTTATTCTGGATATTTTTGCCAAAAGAGCACGTACTGCCTACGCCAAAACACAGGTTGAACTGGCTCAATACCAATATATGCTTCCCCGCCTTACGCGAATGTGGACACACCTCGAACGACAAAAAGGTGGAATTGGATTAAGAGGCCCCGGCGAAACAGAAATTGAAACCGACAGACGTATCATCAGGGATAAAATCAGCTTATTGAAAAAAAGGCTTGAAGAAATCGATGTGCAACAGGCCGAACAGCGTAAAAACAGAGGCAAACTCATACGCGTAGCACTGGTTGGCTATACCAATGTTGGTAAGTCAACAATAATGAATTTATTAAGCAAATCAGAGGTTTTTGCAGAGAACAAACTTTTTGCGACTCTTGATACTACCGTTCGCAAAGTGGTTGTGGATAATTTGCCTTTTCTGCTTTCTGATACGGTAGGATTTATTCGTAAACTTCCGCACAATCTGATCGAATCATTCAAATCGACACTTGATGAAACCAGAGAATCAGATGTGCTGCTTCATGTGGTTGATATTTCACATCCTGATTTTGAATCGCAGATAGAAACCGTAAACGAAACCCTTGCTGAAATTGGTGTTGGCGACAAAAAAACGATTATGGTTTTCAATAAAACAGATGCTTATACCTGGGAAGAAAAAGAAAGTGATGATCTGAGTCCTGAAACTGCCCGCAACCTTTCACTCGATCGTTTGAAAAGTTCCTGGATGGCCAAAACCAATAACAATTGTATTTTTATTTCGGCCAAAGAACGGATCAATTATCAAGAGCTCAGGGCATTGCTCTACAAAGAAATTCGTGATATACATGCCATTCGTTATCCTTACGACGAGTTCCTTTATTGATCAGCGCAGTCCTACCGGAATTTTGCCCTAATTTTGCTGGATGCAATTCATAGATACACACACCCATCTCTATCTTGATGATTTTGATGCCGATCGTAATGAAATGATTGAAAGGGCTGTTACCCGTGGCATTAATCGTTTTCTGCTACCCAATATCGATCAATCCTCGGTTGATCCCATGTTGAAGCTTTGCGAAACTTACCCTGGCTATTGTTTTCCAATGCTTGGCCTGCACCCTACATCAGTAAAAGATGACTGGAAAAAACAGCTTGGCCATTTCGAAAAATTATTGAAAGATAGTCCGGCTACTTATATCGCGATAGGGGAAATTGGCCTGGATTTTTATTGGGATAAAAGCTTCTCTGCCCAGCAAACCGAAGCGCTGGGCATTCAGTTCAATTGGGCTAAAAACCTGCATATCCCGGTGGCCATTCATACGCGCGAAGCTTTCCCGGAAATGCTTTCGGAAATAACCAAAGCTCAGGACGGCAGCTTAAATGGCGTATTACATTGTTTTACTGGAAGTTTAGAAGAAGCGCAAAAAGCAATCGATCTTGGTTTTTACCTCGGAATAGGGGGAGTGCTTACCTATAAAAAATCCAAGCTACCCGAAGTTGTTAGGCAAATTCCGGCAGATCATTTAATTCTTGAAACGGATTCTCCTTTTTTGCCACCAGTTCCCTATCGCGGCAAACGCAACGAAAGTGCATTTCTTTTTGAAACTGCCGTAAAACTTGCGGCTACACTGGAAATAGATTTAGATACGCTGGCTGAAATCACAACCAAAAATGCAAGCAAACTTTTTAATCTTCCGCAATCATGAAATTGGAACAAAACACTTCATTGTTAGTCATTTATACCGGCGGTACTATTGGCATGATCCAAAACCCTGTGAGTGGTGCATTATCACCTTTCAATTTTAATGACATCTACGAACAGCTGCCTGTTCTGAAAGATGTTGGATATCATATTGATTTTCATTCATTCGAACCACTTGTTGATTCCTCCAACATGAAACCGGAGTTTTGGATCAAGCTGGCTCGGTTAATCGAAAGGCATTACGAAGAATACGACGGATTTGTTGTACTTCATGGTTCTGATACTATGGCATATACTGCTTCGGCCCTGAGTTTTATGCTCGAAAACCTGAACAAACCAGTTGTATTCACAGGATCTCAATTGCCAATGGGCGTGATTAGAACCGATGGACGCGAAAACTTTTTGGCTGCAATCGAAATTGCAGCGGCAAAAGATGAAGAACTGGCAATGGTTCCGGAAGTAAGTATCTACTTCGAAAATCACCTGATGCGTGGAAACCGCACCACAAAATTCAATGCCGAGCATTTTAATGCTTTTGTGAGTGGCAATTACCCCTTACTTGCAGATGTAGGTGTACATATCAAATACCATAGGAACAATATTTTAAGACCCAATTTCAAAAAACTAAAAGTTCATACTGCCCTTGATTACAATGTGAGTATTTTAAAATTGTTTCCGGGCATCAGCGAGTCTGTGGTAAAAAGCACCCTTGAAATTCCTGACTTAAAAGCCCTAATTCTTGAAACCTTTGGTTCTGGAAATGCGCCAACAGATCGTTGGTTTATCGATGCTTTGCAGGAAAACATTAACAAGGGATTAATCATTTTTAATGTTACCCAATGCAAATCCGGCTCTGTCGAACTTGGCCTTTACGAAACCAGCCTCGAATTGCAACGAATTGGAATTGTTGGTGGTTATGATATCACTACGGAATCGGCCTTGGCAAAACTGATGTACCTTATTGGTGAGGGCTATCCGCACGAAAAACTTATTCACCTGCTGCAACAGTCAATTAGAGGTGAAATGACTATCGAAAACAAGTAATAAAGTTTTCGTATCCATTCAACAAACTTCCTGCACACAACTAAGCATAAAAACTTAGCTTTGTGGTACTAAATCGAAATGTATAACCCAAAGTACAATGAAAAAAATTAGTATTGCCTTTCTGGCATTTTTATTCAGCTTTACTGTGTGGGCAGATGAGCTAAGTTTGATCCAGTTTTCAGGTCAGCAAGCTTTAAAGGCTTACATTGAAAATCCCTCAATTGGTGTCCATCATATCGGACAGAATTTTATAATTGCAAGTGCGCCAGACAATCTTGTTCGTGAAGCAACAATTTTGGATCGCGATGCCTGGGAACCCGGTGAGCATTATTTCATTTTTTATGGATACCCTTCTGATTTGGAAGCCCATTTATCATTCAATCAGGCAGATGCAGAACTCATCTATTCCAATGATCATTTTTCAGTATTGCAAATTCAGGAATCAAAAACTTCATCACTTATTCCATTTAAAAATGATGGTTTGGTTCAAATCCATCAAACGATAGCCAGCTGGCCAAAAACGCTTCATCTCAGTTCACAAAGAAGTTTTGATCCTGATCCTTTTGTAGTTTCATTACTTGAAGAGGTAAGTGCCGAAAACATTACAACTACCGTGCAACACCTCGAAAATTATGGTACCCGTAACGCTTATACCAGCCAAAGTGTTGAAGCTCAAAATTGGATCAAGCAGGAATTTGAAAACTTAGGTTTATCCGTTGAACTGCAAGACTTTACTATGCCATCAGGTAGTGCCAGCGACAATGTAATTGCCACACTTACAGGCACAAAATATCCAGAAGAATATGTTGTTTGCGGTGGACATTACGATTCATACAGCAACGGAGGTGCTGCACCCGGGGCCGATGACAATGCATCAGGAACGGCTGGTGTAATGGAAATTGCCCGCATTTTAAGTCAATATACTTTTGATCGTACCATCATTTTCTGTGCTTTTTCGGGAGAAGAATACGGGCTTTATGGCAGCGCTGCCTATGCACAGGCTGCAGCTCAGCAGGGAATGGACATTCATGGCTTTTTCAATCTGGACATGATTGGCTACCTTCAAAATGGAAGCTATATCCACACCGATCTGATTTATCCGCCTTCAGCACAAGAACTTGCTGATTTCTATACCGAAGTTGCGGGTGTTTACCTGCCAGATTTCTCCATTGAACCCGGCATGCTCAGTGGAGGCGATAGTGACCACACTTCGTTTAATAACAATGGTTACATGGGTATTTTTCCTTTTGAAGACAGCGAAAATTACAGTCCCTATATCCATTCATCAAATGATTTGGTTGGTCCGAGCTATACTAATGAGGATCAGGCTAAAGTGTTTACGCAAGCCTCATTAGCCTCGATTGTTACTATGGCCAACAGACTTAATCCTCCACGCAATCTGGTAGCCTTGCCCGGAGATGCCAAAGTAAATCTGGAGTGGACGCCATTATTAGATGCAGCATATTTTAGAATTTACAGAAACGATGTTTTGGTTGATTCAACAGAAGAAACCACCTATTTGGATGAAGGATTGGAAAACTTTCAGCTTTACAACTATTTTATCACTGCCATTTACGAGGAAAGCGGCGAAGAATCCTATCCTTCCAATAATGCCAGTGCCACGCCTGCACCTCCAATTGCTTTGCCGGTTTTTATCGATTTTGAAAACGGACTCCCTTACTGGGATCTCACTGATAATTGGGGACTTACTACAGATGATTATTATTCAAGCAATCACTCCTTAACAGAAAGCCCACAAGGCGAATATGCCAATTCCGTTGAATCAATGGCAATACTCAATGCTCTTGATATGAGCAATATGACAGCAGCGAACCTTTCCTTTTGGACAAAATATACGTTGGAAACCAACTACGATTATATGTATCTCGAAATTACTACAAATGGGATGAACTGGACTATACTGGAAACATTCAATGGCAATCAAAACAGCTGGACACAAAAATTTTACGATCTGGAAGACTACTTAGGACTTTCTTACGTGCAGTTGCGTTTTAGGTTTAAAAGCGATAGCTATGTTACCGAGGAAGGAATGTTTATCGATGACATCGAGATTTCATCTACTTATGTTGGCTTACCCGATTTGGCAATTAAATGGAAACTTTATCCAAATCCGGCACAAGAAAGCATCATTATTGAATGCTATAAAGTATCTTCTGCAGAATATTTTATTGTTAACTCAGCCGGAAAAACGGTAAAAACCGGATCGATTTCGGCTGATAAAACAACTATAAATTTACTTGATTTGAGTGCAGGGACTTATATTTTCAGACTTTCAGCTGTCCAAACTGTAAGTGAACAGCAATTTTTTATCAAAAACCTGAAGCAATAAGGCTCTTCAATTAAATTAAGAATGGATTCAAACTAATTACTACAGAACAGAATCCTGCAAAAATCCTAAAAAAAGTGTATTTTTGGCCTCTGAATTTTAGCCAATAAATGCTAAACCGTTCTGTTGAGGCAAGGGAGAGGTGGCCGAGTGGTTGAAGGCGCACGCCTGGAAAGTGTGTATACTCCAAAAGGGTATCGCGGGTTCGAATCCCGCCCTCTCCGCAAATTTTTTTTAACTAAAAAACAAAGTAGCACAATCTTAATGCTTGTTTTTTTGATATTATTCATACTTTTGTTGTCCTTGAATTATTTAGTAACCAAATAATATTAACCACTCAAACGGAGTTTAAAGTAGTAATCAACATCATTTTTAACTATGAAAAAAATCATTGCTTTACTTACAATCGCAGGCGTGATGACCTTTGGAACCAGCACATTCATGTTTGCTCAGGATGCAGAACCTGATACTACGGCAGCCGACACTACAGCAGTTGTGGAAGAAGTTGTTGCAGAAGAAACTGTCGAAATGCAGGCAGCACCGGAAAAACCACAAACTTTTCACGAAGTTTTAAAAGAACAATTCATCGAAGGTGGTCCGGAATTTATGGGTATCGTATTACTTACCCTGATTTTTGGTCTTGCTATCAGCATCGAAAGAATCATCTATTTGACGCTCAGTACCACGAACACTAAAAAGTTGCTTAGCAATATTGAATCAGCACTTGAAAGCGATGGTGTTGATAAAGCAAAAGAAATCTGCCGTACCACACGCGGACCTGTAGCCAGTATTTTTTATCAGGGTTTGATGCGTTACGATTCGGGTGTTGAAGAAGTTGAAAAATCCATCATTTCATACGGCTCTGTAATCACAGGACGATTGGAAAGCGGCGTAAGCTGGATTTCACTCTTCATTGCCCTGGCTCCTATGCTTGGGTTTATGGGTACAGTAATTGGTATGATCCAGGCCTTTGATGATATTGCTGCTGCTGGTGATATATCTCCCCAGATTGTTGCAACAGGTATCAAAGTGGCTCTTTTGACCACTGTATTCGGTCTTATCGTTGCTATCATTCTCCAGATTTTCTACAACTACATTGTCTCTAAAATTGACAACCTGGTTAACGATATGGAAGATAGTTCCATTTCTTTCATTGATATTATGAACAAATTCGCCAAAAAATAATCATTATGGTTGACAAACTATCAAAATACGTAGGCTGGGTGCTTTATGTGTTGATGGCCGTGTCAGCAGTATTGGCTGTGCTGTTCTATACGGAATCAATAGAATCATCCAAGTTTTTGCAGTGGAGTTATGTTCTGCTGATCTCAGGGGTAGTTATTGCTGTTGGATCTCCAATTTATGGGTTTATCCTGGCGCCAAAGAATGCCGTTAAATTATTGGTAATTCTTGTTGTTGTAGCAATAATAGGCTTTATTGCTTATAGTATCGCAGGGAACTCTTATAGTGAGACTAAGCTTGAACTGCTCAAGGTCACCGAACAAACCTCTCGCAATGTTGGTATGGGTATAATTTTTACCTATATCGCTTTTGCTATTGCCTCGCTGGCAATTCTGTTTTCGAGTGTATTAAAAATCTTTAAATAATCAATTATGGCTAGAAGAGCATCCCCCGAAATTAATGCGGGCTCAATGGCTGATATTGCATTCCTCTTGTTGATCTTCTTTCTGGTGACAACAACAATGGATGTGGATACCGGTATTACACGCCGACTCCCTCCCCCCGTTGAAAATCCTGATATAGACATCAAGATTAAAGAGAGAAACATCCTCAACGTTCTTGTTAATAAAAATGACCGTTTGTTGGTTGATGGAAAAGTAGGGAGTATCGCAACATTGAAAGATGTGGCAAAAGAGTTTATGATCCCTGTTTATCCCGATGATCCAAATCATCCGGAAACAGAGCTAAAAACCATCGACCTCATTGGTGAGATTCATACCAGCAAAGGGGTTATCTCATTGAAAAATGACCGCGGAACTTCCTATGAAATGTACATCATGGTTCAAAACGAGTTGGCACGGGCATTTAATGAACTTAAGGATGAAATGGCACAGAAACATTTTGGAACGCGTTTTAGCAAACTTATTAATGAAGACGAAATAAAAGCGATTAATGAAGCTGTGCCTGTGCGTATTAGTGAAGCTGAACCCGAAAACATAGGAGACAGGTAATATGTCAAAGTTCAAAACTAAAAAAGGAAAAGGTTCACCGGCAATTAATACATCCTCACTGCCTGATATTATTTTTATGCTGTTGTTTTTCTTCATGGTAACAACTGTGATGCGAGAGGTAACACTGCGCGTGAAAGTGAGATTGCCACAGGCTACTGAGGTGCAGAAGCTGGATAAAAAATCCCTTGTGATGTATATCTATATGGGACCTCCAACAAATGCAGCAGTTTATGGTACGGAATCACGTATCCAACTTAATGACCAGTTTTCTCGTGTTGAGGACGTTCCTGAATTTATTGCCCGCGAACGTGAAGCAAGAAACGAAGCCGACCGTAACTTCCTGACCACTTCACTCAAAGTGCATAGCGAAACCAAAATGGGTATCGTTACTGATGTGAAACAAGAATTGCGAAAAAGCGGTGCTTTCCGTATCAATTACTCTACATTGAAAGGTCAGAATTAATCTGATAAAAAAATAACTTGAAAAAGGCATTGGTTTCGATCAATGCCTTTTTTTATGCCTTAATTTTCAGTTTTTGCAGTTTCTTTTCGCGCAGTATAAATAATTCCTACACTTACGAGTATTAAACTCAATACAACAGGCCAATGCGATTCTACAGCTCCAAAGTGTTCCATTTCGATCTGAATATAGCCATTATGGTTTAAAAAATAAACAATAACCGCAGTACCGTTATTTACAAAATGCATCATAATAGGCACCCATAAGGATTTGGAATAATAAAAATAATACCCCATAAAAAGTCCCAGGGCAACTCTTGGTAAAAGTCCGTAAAACTGTAAGTGCATCAGCCCAAACAATAAGGAAGCGATAAAAATTCCGAGATGGACATTTTTAAACATCCGAATAAGTAAAGGTTGCATAGCACCTCTAAACAACAATTCCTCTCCAATTGCCGGGATGATGGCAATCATAAAAAGATTGAATATAAGACCAGAAAATGTTGTTACCTGCAAAAATTGCTCACTCAGCAATGCAGCTTGCTCTTCTTTAGTTATCATCCATTGCTCAAGGCCTGCCAAAAATTCAGGTAAGTGTATTTGTTGGTTCATTTCACCTAAAAAATGGATTAAAGGCAGACCAATAAACATGGTAATTATGCCGAAGAGAATAATATCGGGCTGGCGAAAAGATGTGAAACCCAAACTTTTCAGAGGGAATTTGCTTACAAGCACACTATAAAATAAAGGTGGAAAAACAAACAATCCAATTTGACCGCTGATTTGCATCAAACGTGCAATTTGCAGCCCTTCCATACTACTGGGATCTAACAAAATTTGGCCTACTGGCAATCCAAAAAACAAGGCTGCAAGCACTAAACCCAATAACATTCCAATCAATGCTCCAAAAAGCAACAATCCCAACAAAATAAACAACTTAAAGCCAGCAGAGGTGTGCTCGAAAATCGGTGTCATAATGCAGGTTTAGCAGGTATTTTATTCAGAATCCGCAAAGTTAGTATTTTTGCAGGCCATTTAAGAATTGCTAAAACGAATACTGTGATAAAAATTGGTAATATAATCCTCGAAGAATTCCCGGTTTTACTGGCCCCAATGGAAGACGTTAGCGATCCGCCGTTCAGGTATGTATGTAAAATGTTTGGTGCAGATATCATGTACACCGAGTTTATTTCGTCAGAAGGTTTGATTAGAGATGCTGCTAAAAGTGTTAAAAAACTTGATTTTAACGAATTCGAAAGACCAATTGGTATTCAGATTTTTGGGCACGATATTGATTCAATGGTTAAAGCAGCCCTTTACGCCGAAAGTGTTTCGCCTGATATTATTGATATCAACTTCGGCTGTCCGGTAAAAAAAGTTGCCTCCAAAGGAGCCGGATCGGGTATTATGAATAATATCCCAAAAATGGCAGCTATGACCGAAGCTGTGGTTAAAGCGGTAAAACTTCCCGTAACTGTAAAAACCCGTTTGGGTTATGATGAAGACCGAAAGGACATCGTAGAAATTGCCGAAAAACTACAAGATGTTGGTATTCAAGCTTTAACAATTCACGGCCGACTTAGAACTACGCGATCGAGCGTGCCAGCCGACTGGACATTGATTGGAAAGGTGAAAGAAAACCCACGCATGCATATTCCGATTTTTGGTAATGGAGATGTTATTGACGGGCCATCTGCCAAACATTTCAAAGACACTTATGGAGTTGATGGCTTGATGGTTGCACGAGGCAGCTATGGCAATCCTTGGATTTTTCATGAGATTAAACACTACCTCAAAACAGGAATATTGCCCGCAAACCCTGATATTCACGAACGCGTTCGGATTAGCAAAATACAGCTCGAACGATCAATTGAATGGAAAGGCGAACGTCAGGCTTTAATGGAAATGCGCAAGCACTGGAGCGATTATTTCAAAGGATATCCTAATTTTAAGCCATTCAGAATTAGGATGATGCAAATAGAAACAGCTGAACCGATGTTTGAACTACTGGCAGAAATTAAACGTTATTATGACGGAATTGACCTCACCAGCCAATCAACAGCTACCGATTCTAACTCAGATCTTCCTTCAGCTTGCCATCCGTAAATAAATCCCTCAAACGTACAGGTTTTTGTAGATGATAGGTATGCAAACCCAGTGATTTTGCAGATTCGATATGTTCAAGCGTATCATCAATAAACAAAGTTTCTTCGGGCAGCAATTTATGTTGATCCATTACAAATTCAAAAATTTCGGGATTTGGCTTGCTCAAGTGCAAATCAAAAGAAAAATACGCTTTATGAAACAATTGATCGAACTCCCTGTATCCAAACCTGAGTTGTAAATCCCTCACATACACATCATAATGAATTTCATTGGAATTGCTTAGCAGAAATATATTATAATGTTCCTTTGCCTGTTCAATAACACGAATACGCTCTTTTGGAATATCTAGTAGAAGGGCATTCCACGCATCATCAATTTCTTGATCGCAAAGTTCTAACCCAAGATAAGATCTAATTTTCTTACGAAAAGACTCAGGTGTGAGAATTCCCCTTTCAAACTTATTCATGATCTGTTCTTTGAATTCAGGTTTCTCGAGTAAATCAACATCCTCAAAGCCCAGTTTTTGCAGCTCATTGAGGGTTTGAATCGGGTCAATATCCAGAACAACACCTCCAAAATCGAAGAGAATGTTTTTTACAGGCTTGATGTTTGCCATTGTGTTTAATTTTTTGTTGCAGAAATAAGAAGCAAATATGTAACTTTGCGGCTTCAAAACAAAAAAATCTGCATTTTTTCCTGTTAAAAAAATGCAAATTCAGGGCCTATAGCTCAGTTGGTTAGAGCAACTGACTCATAATCAGTAGGTCCCAGGTTCAAGTCCTGGTGGGCCCACAAAGTTATAGAAGCTGTTTCAGTTAATAATTGAAGCAGCTTTTTAGTTCTTTAGATTTTTTAAACAGTTTAACTGACTCCCCCGATAG
>Ga0100391_1000165_pt1 | contig 80603 bp, 59 predicted proteins | sample CryGeymeta201515_FD_81541 | JGI IMG/M metagenome (GOLD analysis project Ga0100391, IMG submission 81541) | Groundwater microbial communities from Crystal Geyser aquifers in Utah, USA - Crystal Geyser metaG 2015-15 | ecosystem: Environmental > Aquatic > Deep subsurface > Groundwater | place: USA...
AACTAGACTAGTGTGTGGATACAGAGCAAGCATAGGCACACGACCTAATAGAGAGAGACCTAACTCCTGAGTCCTATCATAGGAGACAAGGTAAACTGCCGTAGTCCACCTGGGCTTAATTTGTGCGAATAATTTAACACCCCGTGCAAGATATATGTATGTAAACACATAATGAAATGAAACCATTGCTGCTCAACTATAATTAGCGAAACGTCTGCACAGGTTGGCCAGGTAGCCCCTATACTCTAGGAGGAGGTACTACCAGCCGACAATATTGTGACGTAATGATTCGGTTGGACCAAATGAGTTGCATCAAAGGGATCTTCGTAGGTAACCCTACTCGCAAAGGGATTGACAATGGGACCGTTATACACATCCAAACCGTACTGCTTGGTCAGTGCATCGTAATCTCGCTGTGCATCCAATTCAGAATGGGCCGTCATGAGAATGGGCAAGTTCCCTTCGCCAGCGCCAGCACCAGCACCAGGACCACCAGCACCAGCTCCGAAAGGACAAGATGAAAAGATAAAATCCAACGTAGGTTCCCAATCTCGTTGAAGGTGCGAATGTCCCACACCCGGATTCAACAAAAGATAGCCATTCCATCCCAATAATCGCGTTGTTGTGGGTGTGACGTACTCGTGAAGAAATCCCTTGTACAGCCAATTGAGTTGCAATTTGTTGGTAACAATGGTGGTTGTGTTGTTGTGGTTGTTTTTGTTGCTGCTGCTGCTGCTGTTATCATTGATGTAGGTAGCATCGTAGGTTAAAGTGGTCGATGGAGTTTGGGAATGAATGTCGGGTCCAACAAAATCAATAGTAATATCGAGGGCAGCAGGTGACGAAGAATAATGATCGCCACCACTACCACTGCCGTTATCGTCGTCGTCGATGTTGTCGATTTTGCTGTCGTCGTCGTCTTCTACTTTGGTGGTGGCTCGATTTGGATGATGAAAATGATCCAAGTGAGATACCGCTACCAAATATTCTTTCCAAAATTCATTTGGTAACGTAGCCTCGGCACGTGCACCAACACAACACCAATGATATCGCAGCACTCGTTTTTCTTGCAACTGTTGCTGTGATTGTCGTTGGCTCCTGTAATCAGCGTTATTATTATTATTGTTATTGCAGTAGTTGTTGTTATTGTTTTGGTTGTTGTTCCATTGAGCTTGTTGTACAACCGCTTGATGAAATTTTGCCACGGTCAAAGGAGCCGATAGTACATGACTGACCAATGATTGGGCCAACGACAAATCCTGGTTATTGCTATTGCTATTGCCGTGGACAAGGGGAAAGGTCCATTTTCGCCACTTCCAATACTCTGACAAAGAACGAATAGAAGAAAAGATATTTCTATTTTCTTGATCCAGATGTGCTGGTAAAAGTGGAATATCCAAACATTTTGTCGCCATTTCTGGATGAGTACGACCCCATTCCAAGGCTGGATCGGTAAAAGAAGAAGACGATGATAATGATAATGATGGCGTGGTCGTTGTCGTAGTGGAAAAGCAGAGGGATAGTTTTCGTGTGGGTTTCCTTCGGGCTCTCATTTTAAGCGTTTGTGGGACCAGGAATGACTGGACTCGTCTCATGTTTATTTCGATATCAATAACAACGGATAATCTCGAGACAAGATGGCTAGACTAGTAGTACCAATATTTCAATAACCCAACTCAAAACGAAGAGACGATGGGCATGATGATTGCAGATTGCTGCAGGCTGCAGTTGATAAAAAATTGAGAACCGTAGAGAAGTTGAAAGCTGGCAGGCTGTACTCTTTTAAGATCTGCAATAAACCCGTAAAACATGAACAATTGTCACTAATATTAATTTTAAAAACGTCTGTCGTAATATTTTTTTTTGTGCTGTCGCCTTGAGTCGTTGAAGAGAGAACAGAATGAAACTACCACTCGTACAATCCTGTTTACGTGCCTGCGACAAGGAGCGCTGTCTCTAGCAACTTTATTGAGTGGGGTGGGTAGGGATTCTAGAACTGAATGTACCAGGTAGCGCCTACTAGTCTAGCTACTAGCTACCGAGTGAGTGCGTTTCACTCTACTACAAGGTCAAAAAGGATCAAGCGACTATGATGTGATGGATAAAGGATAAAGTAGTCATAACATTGGAAATTGAATGGTTCTAATAAGACCCCGTTGGAAAAAAAACAAAAACATAACAACTTCTTCGAGGCCAGCGATGCTGTAGACAGTCATTATGCAATTTATGTAGGCTCTATTTTTCATGGGAAAATGTTGCCAGGCTGGTAAAATGCTACGAGCAAAAAGCAATTACACGACGACCAGCTGCTTGCGGATAAGGTGGTGGTTGAATTCGGGCATTGAACGCTGGAGTTGTGGTCGGCTGAAGCTGTGCTGTTGTTACAAAATGAAACAATGAGAAGCAAAACTAGCATAAGTGGTTTTGAATACATACGTTTCTTAATATGCTGCAGCTACAGAAATTTTCTAACACACGCTGTACCTCAATTGTGACGAGGGGAATGTAGAATGAGATGCGGCTTCACTGATTTTAAATTGAATACTTCAGTCGTTGCAAGTTTACATCAAAAAACGATGTATAAGACTCATTGTGCAACACTGCCTTGGTTTACGCAGGGCCACTGTTCTATCGACCTGATGCATTTTTGTATTTTCTATTGTGTGGTCGTGCAACACATTTCGGACGACTGCTCCTTCATTGACCACAAAGAGAAGACTAGTAGAGTTGGGATGGATCGTGCAAAATTTCGTTGCCCTCAGTGAAGAGGAGGCTGCAGCAATAGGTCGGCAGTAGGAAATATATTCCGTACGTACTCGTCAATCGTTTTTATGTTCAATCTCGTGCGTAGTGAAATTCCAAGAATTTACATTTTGGTGTCTCTGGCAGGTTGTCCAAATAAATCGGGTCCACGCCGTTGTCGAGACAGGAATCAGACTATTTATTTATCTAATATTTGCTGGTAGTTCAATCTCCACGTCGCTCGGACGTCACAACTTTGACCGAGCTTGCTGGCTGGCGTGAAGCTACGGTGTGACGATACGGACGAAAGACATCAGACCTTAACAATTGAAGTGGCTGATGTCAGACTTCATCAGTTCGTTTATTTTTACGTCAAGATTTCTCATTTCGGGAGAGTGTACGTAAAATTAATTAACACTCTCCGTCCTAAACGGCTTCATTTCCGGCTTGTGAGAATTATTATTTAATAGTCATTCGCATTCGATGGGCTCCTTCACCGTCATGCTATCTAAAAGGGGACCACTACGTACTTTTAGAAATCTATTAATTTCATTTACGAGGTGACGTTTAAGTCAATCGAAGCAAAAAGTAAATTATTTGTTGTGAAAGTTGAATATGCTGACATCACTGTTGCATATCTCATCTCATCTTTTGTGTTTTTCTTACCCAAAGGAAGCAAATATCCTGGAAGTAGGTCCATTCGGATAGTCTCATAATTTTTTCGAACGATCACTTTAGAAAGTAATCAACTCGAAATTGCAAAACTTAATCCCTTTATCTACTCCACTTAATATTACTAATCTACCATGAGCAAACAAGGTGAGTGGAGAATCAAGTCGAAGAATGTTTTTGGTTTCGACGACAGAATGTTGGAGAACATATCAAAGTATTCGATAATTTTATCTCACCGTTTCTATTCTTAAATTCTCCAGACCCCGAGAAGGGAGCTGCCGGCGAAAACAAGTCTGCCGATGTCTGGCACGTCCTCGATGTCGATTCCACCATGGATACTCTCAAGACCTCTCGAAGTGGCCTCTCCTCCGCCAAGGCCAAGGAGTTGTTGGAAGTTTACGGACTAAATCAGCTTACTGAAAAGAAAAAGAAGACCCTCCTCGAGCGCATCTGGGGACAGGTAAACAACGTCTTGGTCGGAATTCTGGTCGTTGTTGCCGTTGTTTCTGCTGCCAAGGCTTCAACCGCCAAGACCACCAACGATGCCATCACCAATTGGCTTGAGGTTGCCTTGATTGTCTTTGTCATCACACTTAATGCTTGGATTGGAATCATGCAGGAGGGTTCCGCTGAGAAGGCTGCAGATGCCTTGAAATCCATGCTTTCTTCCGATGCTGAGGTTATTCGTGATGGAGCCAACACTGAGATTCCTGCCAACGAATTGGTTCCTGGTGATATTGTTGTTGTCAAGACCGGAGACAAAGTCCCTGCCGATATTCGTATGATCGAGGTCTCCAACATGGCATGTACTGAAGCTGCTTTGACTGGAGAATCTCTTCCTGTTGAAAAGATCACCGACGCCATCGAAGCCTCTAACCCTGAAGAAGTTCCTCTTGGAGATCGAAAGAACATGGCTTTCAGTGCCACTCTTTGTTCCCAGGGACGCGGTCTCGGAGTTGTCACCTCTACCGGTGACCATACCCAGATTGGAACCATTAACTCTCTTGTCAACAACGTTGAGGCGAAAAAGACTGCCGTTTTGCAACAGATTGATAATGTCTCCAAGGTCATTGCTGGTTTTGTCGTCACCTGTGGAACTATCACATTCCTCGTTGCCTACTTCCATACTGATGCTGAACCTTTGGATGCTGTTGCCATCGCTTTGGTCTGTGCTGTTGCCATGATTCCCGAGGGGCTTGCTTCTATTGTTTCCCTGACTTATGCCTATGCTGTCTCGAACATGGCCAAGATGAACGCCATTATCCGCATGCTTCCTGCTGTCGAGACATTGGGGTCCGTAACTGTCATCTGTTCTGACAAGACAGGAACTCTCACTAAGAATGAGATGACTCTTACAGCTTTTGTCACCTCTGAAGGACGATACAAGTTCAACACGGATTCCTCTGAGCGTGTTAGCGACAATTTTACACGAAACGATAATTTTATGGCTTACAAAAACGGAGAACAAACTGGCCCCACTGTCCAATCCAAGGGAAGTTCCCCTGTTGCCGATGGACATTCCCCTAATACTGCCTTCATCCGCTCTGCTATGGCTGGTGGTGTTCTCTGCTCCCAATCCAAGCTTGGCGTCAATGGAGGACGCGAAGGTGAAATGGGTAACCCAACTGAGCTTGCCATTGTCCGTGCTTGCTACTTTTCTGGCTGTGATATCGATGGCATGCGAAACAAGGCTCCTCAACTTGCTGAAGTTCCTTTCTCCTCTGAATACAAGTTTATGGCGACTGTGCATGAACCCGTAGCAGAGGTAGACGGAGATGGCCTTGATGGGCAAGCTGTTGTCCACGTCAAGGGAGCCCCTGACCGTATGATTGCCATGTGTTCTCATCAAGCCAAGGGAGGTCTTATTGGCGAAACTGAACCTATCGATACCGAATACTGGACCAACCAGATTTCAGTTCTTTCCAGTTATGGTCTCCGCTGTCTCGCCCTTTGCCGTGCTACTATCCCCAGGGACAGTGTTAAAAAGGGTGACCAATTGAAGCCCGATTTTGTGAAGGGTAAGGGACAGTGGTTGACAATCATGGGTGTCTGTGCCATTATGGACCCCCCTCGTCCTGAGTGCGTTGACGCAATTCAGACTGCCCACAAGGCTGGAATCCGCGTTGTTATGATTACCGGCGACCACAAGGACACTGCTCTTGCCATTGGTGACATGCTGGGCCTTGTTGACGAGAAATTCTCTTCTGCCAAGACTGGGCCTGAACTTGATAACATGGATGAGATAGAAATGCGACATGCTGTGATGCACCACAATATTTTTGCTCGTGCCTCTCCTCAGAACAAGATTCAAATCGTCGAAGCTCTCCAGGCAGAGAAGCAAATCTGTAGTATGACCGGTGATGGTGTCAATGATGCCCCTGCCCTTAAAAAGGCTGATATGGGTGTTGCCATGGGTCTTGAAGGAACTGATGTTGCCCGCGAAGCTTCTGAGATGATTTTGGCTGACGACAACTTTGCCACGATTGTCGCTGCTGTCAAGGAGGGTCGTGTTGTCTGGGATAACCTGCGAAAGGTTCTCTTTGTCAACACCCCCATCAACAGTGCGCAGGGTCTTTCTGTCCTCTTCGGTATGGTGTTCGGAATGAAGGAAACTCTTTTGACCCCCATTCAAGTTCTTTACTGCAATCTTATTTGTGCCGTCACTCTTGGATTTGTCCTTGCCGTTGAACCTGCTGAAGATGGCATCATGCTCCACAAGCCACGTGTACCTGGAAAGAGAATCATTGGGCGATACTTGCTGCTTCGTATCGTGCTGGGCACCATCACCCTTGTTGCTTTGACTGTTGGAACCTCCTACCTCGTTCGAGGAATGGACTACAGCCTCGAAGAAATCCGTTCTCAAGCATCCAACACTTTAACTTTCAGTGCCATCTCCATCACTCTCAGTGCTCGATTCTCCTACTTGTCCTCTCTTCACCCCCGTCTTTTCCGCGGAAACCCCTACATGTGGTACTCCCTCATCCCGCTTGTTCTAATCCAACTGTGCATTACTTACATTCCTGGATTGAATGAGGTTTTGTTCGGCATGAACCCAATGGATGGACTCCAGTGGGCTCTTACCCTTGCCAGTATGGTCATTACCTTCCTGGTCATGGAAACTGAGAAGTGCATCCGCTCTAGCTTGAAGGCCCAGGGTGCCGACACAGATGACCGCAACTAAGCAATTTTGGTTGAATTGTGGGTTGTGCGCACTTCGCACCTTGCATCGGAAGCCCCTCCCACAGATACTTGCAGTCAAAATACACATGTTCTTCTTGTGTGATAAAAATAACAGGCTTTGTAAATATTCATAGAATAAGTCAACACACCGATAACACTACGGCCTTCGCTATGGACTTCTTTTGCCTTCCCAATTACTAGAATAACTATTTGATATCTATGAAATTTAGCCTGATACGTCTTCTGAATAGTCGGCCTGTTTTGACGCGTGTCGCCGGGATCCACATAGAAACCCTACTATTTTCATTGTTGTTTTCGCCTCTCTTGCATCTAACATCTCGTAAATTATAAAATTGTTTCTAACTACCTACGTATGACCGACAGAGTCACCTTCCAAGCACGATCATGGTGGCCAATGTTGCTGGTACTACTATTGTTGCTACCAATATTTGGTACTCTCGCAACATCTCGCAGGATCACTTTTCGTGATTGCGCTTGTTTGGTAGCATCTCGCAAAACAAAGGTACGGCGATCTTTGACAATGGCACAAATACCCACACCATCCGTCCATAAATCCATCAAATTTTCTATATCCATCGAACTCAGTGGTGCAAGTTGCAACATCAATAGATTACTGCTACTGCTGCTGCTACTAATGTTGCTGCTGCTGTTGTTGTTGTTGTTGATAATGCCACCACCACCACAACTTGTTGTTGTTGTTATTGATGTATCAAAATATTCCTTCCATTCCAAACACTTGTCGGCAATGTTCGTCACGTCCCAATAGGGACCCGGAGACTGCCACGATTTGCACTCCAACCCCTCCGGAGGTGGTGCCACGCAAGTGTCTTCGATACCAAATTGTCCCATTCCAACGTGAAAGGTAGGACCCCGGAGGGCCTGGACCCGCCAGACAGGTCCCTGCGATAGCATGGTCCATCCAACAATCAAGAGAGGATGGTGCTTATTGACGTGTCGTTCCGAAAAATTTCCTCCTCCGAACGGTTGATTAATATTCGTTTGTTGTTGTTGTTGTTGTTGTTGTTGTTGTTGACGATGATGATGGTTGTAATAATTGGGATCCAAAAAGAACGATGTCGATACGATGGGACCGTGGATTAAAATTTGTTGCTTCATAGCATCAATATTGGAATGCAGCGTGACAATGTCGGATGCCGCAAAGCCGGCTTGTTGCCAGACTTGAACGATGCTCGTTCCTTCCTCCTTCAGTAGCATCGTCGGATCCATGTTGGATAGTTGGTAGGTACAATCCATGGTTTGTTTGTGACAAATGGCACCCCTCAAATTCAAACAGGCATAACCCAAATGGTACTGCAATTGAACGTCCGAGACGGCCTGGTAGGGCGTTTCCCGATACGGAACACATTTCAAAAAGGGCCACTTCATAAAGACATCCAGTTCGTTCACTATAACAACCGAATCTGGACTGGGAGTTCGCGAGGTTGGTGTAGCGTCGTACTTAAAAGAAGAAGCAGAAGAAGCAGCAGCATTGTGGACATGGTGTTGTTGCTGTTGTTGTCCTCCTGGTTGATAACATCCTGACGAAGTACTAGTACTAGTATTAGTACTAGTAGTACTACCAGTAGTAGTGTTAGTACTTCTTTTATATCGATTCGAACCAACCGTACCTTCATCATTCATGGCGTGACAGCATTCTACATAATAATGTTGAACATTCTGAAAAAGTTCGGTAACTTTGGAAGCATCTTTGGTCGGATGTTTATCGGGATGTAATTTAGCCTTGAGCTGCCGAAAGGCTTTTTCGCGTGCCACAGGATTGTCCCACTTGTTATCATTGGTTGTATGATGGATTTTGTGGTTGTCGTTGGATGTAGATGATGCAGCATGAGCACGAATGGTAGCGGGTGAGGAAAATCTCAGCAATTGATGTAACGCTTGTCGCGACGGTGGTGTACTTTGTATTAATTTGGCCACGTGATGCAAGATTTGATCACGCAGTCGACGTTCAATGGCAGCAGTAGCAGTAGTAGCCGACGATGGAGAAGCAGTCGCATTCGTTGTTGTTGCTGAACGAGCGGACGCAGCAGTTGAACTAGATGCGGTTACTGTTCGAGCACTGGGACAAGGATGCAAATCGGCGGTAGTAAAAGGCGACGTCGGAAGCCAATCCATATTTTCGTTTTTCCGTCAGTCAGTGGCTTCTATAATAATAGTATCGTAATGCTAGCTACTCGCTATTGTTCACTAATTTGCTGACTGGTCGTTCTAACAGCTGTGTTAAATGTTACTCTGTTAAGCGTTCTAGTGCCAGAGCCAATCGCCTTCAAGGTTTTAAAGGGAAATGTAGCTTTTATGTTGTGCTGTGTTGGTCATGTTGTTTTATTGTGAACTTTCGACGACGATGAACAACGAGTTTATTTTTTACTCCGAGTATTTTGATTGGCTAGCTCGAGTAAATTTAGTTTTTACTGTACCAGGTAGCACACAACCCGGACTCGCCTTGAACACCACCAATGACCCAAGTTCAAGGGATAAGTTAGGGTTATTTCAAGCTTCTTGTACTCCCTGGAACGAACTGGGTTTTGGCAGCACAAACTCATGCACAAGTCAGTGATGATTGGCTACACCAACAACGCGGTTTGGAAGAATGTGTCCAGCTTAGAAATATAACTTCTGGTACATTCAGAGAACGTTTTGGTAACCAGTATGATTCGTTGGAACTAGAAGTCTACAACTTTTCGTGGAGGCTTGTTGCATTGGAAAAAATGGACTGCTGAAAGTGCTTAGCAGGACAGCGAGAATCCACTGGTGAATACAAAATTTGTGGCAATATTCTCAATACACTGCATGCTTATTTCGGCTTGCTGTCAGTTGCCCTTGACTTATGACCATCTGTACACATTTTCTCTCTCAATCAAATGATTACTTCTCAAATTCGATCATCAACAGGATTGGCCCGCACTAGAAACAACAGTTTGGGTCAACCTTACAGTATAAGAGCAAGTTGCTGCTGATGAATTGATTGTGCTAGACACCGAAATTATAGGATAAAACAATATTGGATGAGTGGATAGCTTCTCGGGCGCCAAGCGCCAGGCATCGTGGCTCCATGTGACCATGATACTACTTCTGGCACGCTATCAGTTTTTAACACCACCATGGCTCCTGCTGAAGGTACTGCTACTACTACCAGTAGTAGTCCACAATCAGTTCCACGCACTTACCAAAGCACCCACCACCTACCTAGTACAGTACCATGACCCTTCATTCGAGAAGGGGTTGGCAACCAACTATTCTACAGTACCAGTGTAGATTTTTGGATTGGCTGGTGTGAAAAAATAAATAATAATTAAATCTTTTTCGCAAGCCAATCACGAATGTCATCAATTTTGACTTTCAAACATGCATGAGTCATTTTGAATGAGTCGCACCTTTGCTCGGCGCGGACCGCCCCACCTAAGAAGGCTGTGTATGCACAGTTGCCATCCCTCCTGTTGCTTCTCATCTCACAAAAAACAAGAAGTATCTTGCACTCACATGAAACGAAGTGAATTGCGAGTGCCTCCTTTTATTAATTTTGATCTAATTTTTTTAATTTTCTTGTGCTCGTCTATCCTGCCGCTATTTGAATTCGTCGGTTTCACGAAAAATCTGTATTACTTTGAATTTAATTGAATTAATTGAATTGAATAAAGGAGACATCCTCTGGTTTCTGGACGCTTCGAATCGCACATCGCACCCCACCTTACACCTCACCCCATCACAAGGCAATCACCAGCAAAACAAAAATCAAGATGGGATCCGATTCCAACAAGGGTAGGTACAGTACACCCGAACCAAGCAAAACAAATGGCAACGGCCAAAGCTTCGCTTCTCGCTCTACTCCTCGTTGGCGTACCCCAAGAAATCCTTATTCTTCCAGCAATGAAGGCATTTCCAAGGCGGTTCAATGTGTCGTTGCCGGGATTTTTCTCTTGGTAATGTGGGGCATAATTAACATGGCTCAATTGTCGGGAAATATTGGCAAAACCGTGGAAACAGAAGTCGCAGCAGGGGCTAAAAAGACCCTTAATGCTATGAAGAAGGAGGTTAATCAGGCTCTTAAAAAGGACGATGATAAATATGTTCGAGTGCCACGTAACGTATACGAAGAGAAGCTGGGTTTCAAAGTGAACGATCAGAAGGAGGACGCCAGCCAAGAACTCCTTATGGACCCTGGTCATCGATTCCGTCAAAAGAAAAACGACAAATTGACCTTTGAAGAAGAGGATCTTGCCTTTCTGGGTGCAAAGCTTCTGCAAGATAAAATGGCAAATGCACAACAGTACGACTATCATGATTTGCACAAGGATGGATTCTACGATGCAAAAGACATCAAGCCCGAGGATATCAATGCCGAAAAGTGGATCGACGGAGCCTCCGAGAAACACTACCGCACCCATCTGAAAACGTTCCAGGACGGACATACGGAAGAAGTTCGAGACATGTCCGATTATGATGAGAAGAATCCTCACGAAGTTCCACCCCGGAAACATCCTCACAATAATCGTTGGGAGGACGCTAAGAGCTTGCCCGAATGGATGAAAGATTACTTCTTTTGGCACAACCAAGTTTACACCAACATGCAAGAACACAATTTCACCAACTGGAAACAGAATCGGTATTTGGTTGTTACTTGTTTCAGTGGAAAAGTATGCGGTAATGTTATCCATCGTCTCCGTCCAATGCCAGCACTCATCAAGGCAGCCTATGATTCCAAACGTATTCTACTGGTCTACTGGGAATTGCATCCCTTGCAAGACTTTTTGGAACCACCAAAATCGGGTGGCTGTACGTGGAAGGTTCCCGGGATCATGCACAATGCCCTGTTTAAAGTAAAGGAAGAAACGCACGAGGATATTGAGGAACTGGCAGTGGCAGTTATGAACGATGATAAGAGAATTATCAGTGCTACGATCAATGATCGTCTCTTTGGTGAATTCTTTTATAATGGACACTTGGAACACGGCGAGTCGCCAGCGGATCGAGTCTTTCACGATGTGTTCAACATAATGTTCAAACCTACTCCCATGCTGCAAGCGCGCGTCGAAGAAATTCATCATACTATGGGCATTCCAGCCGGAAAGTACGCGGCAGTTCACATTGATTACGCGGACCAACCAACCACTGAGGAGGGCAAGAAAGTCTTGCGAGAAAAGGTTGAAAACGCCATGAATTGTGCTTCGAATCTGCGTCCAGGTGGACCGTTTCTGGTGGCAGGAGAATCCTTGATGATTGTTAAGAATGCCATTGAGTACGCCAAGAAGCACAATGTCATGGTGGCTGCTCGTCAAGTCATGCACGATTCCAGCCGTTTGCCAACCGACATCTGGAATTCGTTTATCGAAATATATTTCATGGCCAATGCCAATTGTGTTGCCTACGGAAATGACGGGTACGGGCAATTAGGATATATGATGGGATTTGACCACGATTGTCGCATCAAGTACGATTATTTTGATTCCGCGAAGAAATGTACCTGGTCGGATACAAAGGAACAGGCGGAAGAACTCAAAAAGATTGCTCAAGAAGAACGTGAAAAGGCAGGCGACCCCAAAACACTCATCTTCCAACCCGAAGACGAATCGGAAACTCTTTGGATGGGCGACAAAGATGGCAAAGATGAGATTGACCCCACTAAAGTGTTTACAAAGGGATTCAAAGAGGTCAATGGCAAAGTGACAGAGATTGGAATGCCCGTTTGGCTGGACGAATGGATTTCTGAGAAGGGACAGAATCTGAAAAAAGACGGTCCCTGGTTCCAGTCTGAGACCATGCCAAAGTGGATGAAAATGTACTTGCAATGGGGCAAGGAGACCCGAGCAGAGATCACTGACGAAAATTGGAAGGAATACCGATATTTGATCATGACATGCTACCGTAAGTCGTTATTTGATTTCTTATCTACTTTTTAATCAATTCGACACTAACCCTGAGCGTACGTCTCTCTTGCCAACCGTATAGACGGACAACCCTGTGGCAACGTGAATAATCGACTGAGGCCACTAGCTGCTCATATTCGATTGGCGGCCGCCAACCAACGTCTCCTGCTGATCCATTGGGACAAACCAAATCGTCTTGAATATTTTGTTCAGCCACCTCTCGAAAATAAAGCATTCGGAGAAAAGCAAGATATCATCGGTTACGATTGGACAGTGCCCGCGTCTATGATGTGGAAGGTCCGTCAGAGTGGCCAGCAGTCAGCTCTTAAGGTTCTTTTGAAGCAATCAAAACAATTGACTCGTACGATTGTCAACTCTCAATTCTCGGAGGATGATTACATGGACGAGTACTACAACGAACGGTTGGATACGGACGAATCACCTGTTGACCTGGTATTCCGCGACGTTTTCTTCTCTTTTTTCCAACCAACCATCGAACTCGAAGAACGAATTGATGAAGTGATGGATCATGTCGGCATCAAGAAGGGCGAGTACTCTGTAGCACATGTTCCCTTTGCTGTTGAACCTTCAAATGATGAAGAGGAAAAACTAATGATTTCCCATGTAGAAAAATCTCTCGATTGCTTGACCCAATTGAATCCCAAGGGTCCCTTCGTGGCTTTTACCGAGACCTTTGCTGCCGCCGGAGCAGCTACTGCCTACGGCCTCCAGCACGGGATGCGAATTCCGGCTAAGCAGATTGCACATGACAAGCACATTATCCCCAAGGACATTATGGGATCGTTTGTCGAGATCTTTTTAATGGCCAACGCTAAATGTGTCTCCTATGGTCGAAAAGGCTTTGGGGAACTGGGGTACATCCTCGGACTGGACCATGAATGTAAAATCAGGTATACCGGGCCTGACTCTGTTGACAAATGTGAGTGGAATGGACCCAAATTGATGACTTCTCGTTGAAAGGCTTTATTGGACCAGATTTCATCAGGTGTCTCCCCAAAGTAGACCACAGCATCATACTAGTAGCGTGTAATAGCCAATGGCATAAAAACAAATATAAAAAAGTATTCCAGTAGCTCGACTCGATACTCCGCTACTCTTGAGAGCCGTTACAGTGTGAAGAAATAATAATAATTGGTGGTGCTGTTGTTAACAACAACTATTACACTTGCGGAATACAAAAAATCACGATATAGAGAGAGTTTACACAAAAATCCTGCTGTCATCGAAACCAGGTACAGCAACTTCCTTCCCGGTTGTTTTAGGTCTTAATCAAAATATCTCGAGCACGTGTATTCATTTCTGTTCTTGTTCACAATTAATATGCATTCATTTATTTTCTTCTTCTTCGCTTGTTCTCAAGTTAAGTTCTGGTTGGTTCCGCCTGTGAGACGCTAATCTTCCACTTGCCACCGTCACCCATTGTGACTTCTCGGAGCGTGTACCGTCGACTGTAGGCCTTCTTATTCTTGTCGCGGATCACAATGGTTTGTTTTTCTTTAATCGCCTTTTGAAATCCACCGTTTAACAGGGACACCATGGTTTCCAATTCCGTGGCCGAAATACTAATGGACATGTGACGCAATTCTCTCCAATCCTTGGACAAGCCCAAAACAGAGGGCATGTTCAGATCCAAATACGGACCTTGAGATTGCCAGGGAATGGTTTCCAACGTAGGAAGAGGTGGAGCCAAAACGGAATCACTAATACCGAATTGACCCGTTCCTACCTCGAAGGGCTCGCCGGTCAAGGCCTGAACGCGCCACAGTTCGCCTGTAGAGGTCATGTTCCACCCAACAATAATCACGGGATGGATCTTGTCGATCTGTTTGTGACTAAAGAGATTGGCATACTTGGACGCCTTGAAGAAGCTTCGAGTCAATTGAAAGCTCACGCTAACCACGGGTCCATTGTCCTTAATTTCGGCTTTAATGTCATCAATGTTGCGCAATCGCGACCGACAAACGAAACCAAAGTGACGAAGTACTTCGTCGACAGAATGGTACTTGTCCAATTCGTTCGATTTTTTCGATACCTGGTAGGCCCGTCCAATGGCTTGTCCGTGAACTACGGCTCCGCGCATATTCAAGACACGACAGGCCATGATCCAGGCAAGTTCGTTATTCGAAACGCTCCCATCCGGATTGGACGGTCCCTTGACCATGTTGCTCATGAACGGCCACTGTTCGGTAGCATCAAACGAAGCAGGAATTTCTTCGTCATCAAAGAAAAAGTTACCAGCGTTAACGTTCACAACCGACGGTGGACGGAAATCGCGTTTGTTACTAAATTCTGCTGTATCGTACCCGTGATTGGCCGCTGCTCGTGTGCGGTCACTGGTCTTGACCGTCTGGCCTCCTCCTCTTCCTCCACCTTTGGTCTTGTAGGTTGCTTTGGATACGTCGTTGGTCCTCCAGGTAGTTTCCCCCAACGAGTTGTTAGAGGACATACCGGGTGATTCCACCGCCAATCGAGCACAGCACGTATTGTAATATCCTGACGTTTCTTGAAAAATAGCGGTAATTCTGTGCATTTCTGTCCGGTCCCCCTTGAGGCTTTTGGCATGCTTGTCGGGATGAATAAGAATCTTGAGTGCCTTGTAGGCATGCTCTCGTTGGGAGGTGTTATCAACCGCATGAATCTTCAGATCGGGTGTCGCAATTTTGAGCAGCTCGTAAAGAGATTCGCGGCCTGGAGGCTTGTCGTAGACGACACTTTCGACTTGAGAGAAAATAATATCGCGAAATTTCTTGTCCATGGTTCAAAATGGAATGCAATGTGAACTAACTTGTAATGATGTATGTGTAACAACAGTACTGGTAGTGAATTGATTTACTAACTAGTACTATGAATTTAATTTAATTTGTTTATCACTGGATTGTATGGGATACCTGGTAGATACGCGAAGTCAAATAGTCTAGTAGTACGATTTTTGGGATGAAACTCTTTATTATTTAAATACCTGGTATGATCTTGCGAACTGAATAAATTCTCTGAAAAACGGTAAAAGCATGCTGAAATCTGCCATCACATTATTATTAATTTTATTTAACATACCCGTAGGGCATGCGTTCTGAATCGTGCCGCTACCGCCTGTAATCTAAAAAAAACTTTAGTTAAGTTTAATGGAGTACCAGGTACGAGTACGGAGTAGATGGCTGGCCAATTCGTCCGAGCCCTCCGTTCTGTCCCAACAAGCGTCCAGCACATAACCCATTGCAGCCCTAATCTCTTGCTTTTTTACTGTAGAAAAACAGTCCAGTCCACCTCCAAGGATCTACAGTAATTCTGTAATTCGTTCTGAATAGGTTCAGTCCAGTCGATTGTATTGTGCCATACCGGTAGGTGGTCTACCAATTCCTGGTAAATTCAGCTATTCTCGTTTGTAGCGAGTGACAGCATGAAACACTGAAAGGCTCGACATCGGCTGGGGTATCGTAAGATTCGAGCTCAAGGAGGAAATTTTGCTTCCAACTACTCTAGGTCTGACAGGAAATGATAGAATCTTGCTTACCAGTATGTCATACACGGCCAAACTCTGCAGGCTATTACAGTGGAAACGACAGTGCTGATGTGCAATGTGTGTTTTATGCCAACACTTACCGTACCAGGTGAAAGAAGCACATCGTAATTGTTTTTCAAATAATGATCTTCTAATGCTGCTACAACCCTGTCCACTCGGTATTAGCTTAAAATTGAATACATCAAAAGGCGAATATTACTATTACTATTTTGTTTGGTCTAGCTGTGTTTCAACGCATACAAAAATTCCAAGTAGCGACGAAGGTGAACTACGATGATATTTCCAAGACATCAAACGAATTCCTCTGCTCTACCGTACCGTAGCTACTACTCGTTCTACTACTACTACGGAGCTACTAGAGAGCATTACTTTTTGTTTGACGAAACAGCTCTCTGATACTACTAGTAAGAGGTCCAGGAGCACATCATAGTTTTGTCCAAGCCAGCAGCTATTTTCAATTAGGCAACAACAAAAACGGAACATTTCAAGTGACAGTAGTTTTGACACGATGGTGTCATCGGTAGACGGAGTTAGCCAACTCGCTCGTTAAGCTCTTAACGCATCTGTTCCGGCAAAAACTAGCAAAAACATGTGCTACTATCGCAGGCAGATCCTCTTTTCTATCGCTCTTCAGATTTTGCTTTAAGATAAAATAAGACACAGGAATGATATTTTCAGTTTCACCTAAATAGACGTGCGTTCCAGTCATTAGGATTCTCGGATGCCGAACCTGAGTGTACTACCTGGTAGTCTAGTACCGTAAAAAGTAGATATTATTATATTCGAGATTAGGACGATCTGCTATCACAAATAACTTTTCATATTTTTTTATAAATTCGATAACTTTTTGAATCAAGAACCTGAAAGGACAATTTTACAACCATGAAAGTATTTTCCGTCCTCTGTTTGCTCGCACTTTTCTTTCCCAGTGTTTACTCTCAAGACTTTGTGTGCAACATCTTTGGTGGCTTCGGCAGTCGCAAGGAGGAGCAAATTGGTCAAGCTCTTTCCGCGATCCTGGAAGGCATGACATCCGACTTTGAATCTCCCAACAACCTCGTCTATTCCAGTTTGCGCATCGATGAAATTAACACACCCGACATTAATGGCTGTACCGTTACTGTTCCAGCCGATATTACCTTAGTCGGAGCCAATGGCAATCCAAACCAACCTGGTGTAGCCACCATCCAAGGAACCTTTCAATGGGCGAGGCTTTTTCTCTTGGAAATCTGTGTCTCGGGTCTGGAGGTGAAGGAGCTTGATTTTGATAATTCACCTGGTACTTTTTTCGAAGATTTTGCGAAGAGCTACATCAACGGTCAATTGGATGATCCTGAATGCACTCCAATTTTCGGCTAGTCGTACTAGAGTAGTGATGCATAATGCTTACTAGCATTAGCTGGTGCAAAGGGAGAACTCCGCCCGATCTACGCACCAAATCAGTAGCTGGAGTGTACTAATGTCTACTAATTACCTATCTAGCACATTATTATTTCTACCGCAAGTTAAGCTAATACTCTCTAGTAGTCTATAGTAGCTACGAATCGTAGCTAGAGTACTTCCTGTAGCTACGACTACTAGCTAGTAGGGGGGCATTTGATGAAAAAGTAGAAACTGCGATGGAATTTTGTCGCCAAAGACTATCAGTCGTGTTACCTGTTAAGGGTTTGCGTTGGTGGATTGCAAAATTCCTCAAGGCAGGGCCAGCCAAATAATAATAGTTTTGACGGGTTTTTCAAACAACCATCGAATTATTATTATTGTAATGATGAGGAGGCGATGATTGCTTTTTGAGACTTGTTGAGACTTGAGACAGTACCAGGTACACAACATACAGCCAGCGACCAGACTTCCATCATCATCATCATCATCATCATTCATAATAGTAATAATAATACGCACGAATGCTGGCTGCTACAATTTTTTTGGTGAATCCCATGTTATTTCGCTGCCCGAACATTTCTGTACTACTACGTACATTAGTAACCAACACTACTAGTAGAACAAATAAATAATAGTCTTATTGATTATTACGTACAGTATTTTTTTTAACCATCCGCATCATCTTCCGCTCTGCTTCCTAAAAAAGAAACACACGACAATTATTATTAAGAACGCCAACGCACAAACGCTTTCGTTCGCACAATCAATCCATCAATCCATCATTCATTTATATATTGGAATCTGCTTTTTGTATACCAGAAAAAACACTCTCTTTTACGACGAAATCAATCATCGAAAAGTGAAGTTGCAGTCATTCATTCATTCATTCATTCATTCATTCATTATTGGTACTTGGTACATACAGAATGGGACAAACACCTTCTTCTTTGGACAATCATGGTGGAGGAGATGATTCTTCTTCGTCGTCCTCATTCTTGCCGACAAATAACAACAACAACAACAACAACAACAATAACAACAACAACAATAGCCATGATGGATCCAATTTCAAATCGCAACATATTCGATCACTCATCACGTATACACGCAATCACTATCAAGAAAATCCGACCGAATCATTATCGGCACTCTTAGAAGCCATGACTCTCAACAGCAGCAGCAGCAGTGCTGGTGGTGATACTGCAGATGCTGTCGTTGATCGTGTTATGGTACGCTTGCGAAGGGAATTGGGGGATGATATTGCCAATCACGTCGGATCATCACATGCTGCCAGAACGCAACGAGCCGTTGCGGTATTACAGCAACTATTGGACGATGAAAGCACGATACTGTACAGTCAAGGAAAGCAAGATTTATTACGACAAACGATGGAAGATGGATCCAGCGTCGTTTGCAGTCGTTGTGGTGCCGTTGTTGCCAGTACAAGGTGGCAACATCACCAAGAATGGTGGTGCAGTGCTAATAACGATGATGATGATGATGCTGGTAATGATGATGATGATGATATCCATGATAATAATAATGCTAATGACAATGACAATGAAGAAAAGGAGGCAATGGATATTGACATGGATATAAATATATAGTAGGGTAGTCCGAGAGTGGCCTGGATCTTATAAATTATTTATGTACACAATAAGAGTTATTGAAAAAGGACAACAAGAGCGCGCTTTGTGCACCCAAACAAACGTAAACAAATGATACTCTATCAAAAAAATAAAGGTCGAATCCTGGCATTCTTTAGAGCATGATGATTTGTAAAAATAATTTTATACATGTTCACATTTTATTCATATTTTATTCTATGCATCGTTGCAAGGACCAGTACTGGTACGAGCAGCAGCAGCAGCAGCATCGGCTGCCACTGCAGCTGCCAAGAGAGTGGGTTCCATCCGTAACCAGTAGTAGAGGGTTGAAAGATTCTTCCATTGACTCCTCCAATCTTCACCCCGACCTTCGTCCGCACTGGCAGTTTCGATGATTACTGCGAGCTGTTGATCAATGGCAGCAATACCATTCTTTTGCTTGCTTCCTCTCAAAAAGGAATTTCGTCCAACCTGATTCAAATGACAATAGAACGCTATGCATTCAGATACTGGTACTCCTCCCGCTACTGCTACTACTTTTTTGCTGCAGGGTGCCACCAACGAAGACACATTGGTTTCTGCAATACTACCATTCCAAAGTGAAAATCGAACTTGTTGGAGAGAATAATTCTCATGGTGGAGCACAGGCAGCATGGCCATTTGTAGTCGATCCGACAACATCATGATTGTTGATTGGGGCGGTGCGGGCGGCAGTGTTCTTCTTGATAAAGTTACGGTTCTATTGTCATCTGGTAGTTGTTTTGTTACAATATGAAGAGATCTCAACGTAGTATTTTTGCATAAACCTCGCATCAATCCATGACTGTTCAATGACTGATGAGTAGTAGTAGTAGTAGTAGTAGTCGTAGTAGTATCCAAAAGATACAATTCTAAATGTTGAAGGGTTGTTTTGGATGATTTTAACAAGGATTCCAACGGATCCAAATCCGTCAGATTATCTTCCAAACACCACAGCGTCAAGGATTGGAGATTTGTCGCATCGGCCAGACCCTTCCATATTGCATTGCTTGTCGGATAAAAAGGCAAGGTCAACGACTTTAGTATGTGTGATCGAGTTCGAGTCAATATTATTTGTTCCACACAAGTATTTATAGTGGTTCGTTGTGTCATCGTTAGGCCGACGAATTGCAGCCCCAAGTGTTGTAAATGTGGCAAGGCGTTACGATCCAACAAGGTAGTCAAGACTTGGTTGAGTACACTGTCATTCAATCGACAGGACTTGAATTCCAAAGATTTTAAATTGCTACTGCTGTTGCCCAGGCGTGTTAGTTCTTGCTGCAATTTCGTACTGTCCGCGGTCGAGTTCGAGTCCGACTGCGACTGCTGCTGCTGCAATCTTCTTTCTTGTTGCAACGTTAGATTTTCAAATACAAATTCTTCCAAGAAACGAACGTTACGAATATGTTTCCATAATAACACAAGATCGGTATCGTAAACACGTCGAGGAGCACTGGGATACGGCCTACCTACGATTTCAATCCGAACCACACCATGTCCCAACAATTGCGATAACGATCGTCGATTGTTGGCAGCACCATCCAAGGCCGATTCTTGTATGATCTTGCCACTAAATCGAACAGTTTTGGGAACAATTTGAGGAGAATTACGAGGAGTCGACGTTGAATAATGTTGTTGATGATCCTTGTGTTGGAAGGAAAACAATAAATGTTTTTTGGGTCGACACTGCTTGCGACGCTGTTTTAACGTTCGTTCCAAATCTTGAAGGGTATCCAAATACAGCGTACCGAACATGTATGGTTGATGTTGATTGGCAATGGTGGTAGTTGTTGTGATGATGGGTACGTGGGCGGGATTGAAAGAAGAACCCTTCGTCGAATGTTGATGCTTCTTTTGCTTTTTGGAAAACAAAAACGAAAACAAGCACCTCATTTCAGTACTGCTTTCGTTGTCTCCACCAGTGCTACTAGTGTTGGTGGTAGTACTGCTACTGCCTCCACTGCGGCTACTGTTGCTATTGGTGGTAGAAACTCCAACCGTGGCGTGCGGTCTGGCGAAAAGCATTTCGCGATCCGATTCTGATAACTCTACTCGAACGATCTTCTTCTGCAACTCTCGATGTACGATTTCCCATGTTTCCTTGCTTGATTATTTTTTACTTTAGTAAGAGTTGATGGTTTGATTGATTGATTGAGTATATGTGTGTGTGTGTTCTGTGTGGTGCTTCAGGTATCGAAGTTATTACTACTGTAGTCTACTCGAGCGTTGTTTTTGTAGCCTTCCGATTAGTACGGTAGTAGACTAGAGTAATGATATTTTTCAAAAGAAGAAACAAGAGCGTCATCATCATCATGTCGTTCACAAGGTTCGGGCAGCTGTTTTTTACTTCGCCCGGGTATTCCGTAGAACAGAAACAGATTTTGCCCTACTGGTAGTTAATTACTACTACTAGTAGAGACTACGAGAATCAGACGCGAAAAAGGCAAACATAAAAGGACCGGGGCGGTGGCCGGCTGGCGCCAACAACATTTGGCTTTAGAGACTCTCATTTTGTACTGCTCGTGCTATGATTATCCAGCAGTGGTACCGTACTAGCTGCCTGGTACAGTAGTTACGATAGTAGTAGTACTGCTGGTACAGTACACTACTACTGTACAAATATTTGGCACTGTGCCATTTATTTAGCAGCCACCAGTAGTAGTGGCAAATTGGTACTACTCTATGCACTACTACCGCTACTGCTAGCGAACATAGAACTAGTAATTTTAAATGAATATGCTAAATCAGTCGTTTCTTTAACATTCTTGTATTTTTTTTCTGCCAAACTTTCAGCGGTACTACTAGTACTGGTACTGGTTTCAAAGTGACAGAGTGTGCAATTCTTTTCTTTAAATAATATGATTGAATGGTGTCAATGTCATTTGAAATATTCCAAGCAGTACTACGGTATTTTATTCAATAGTAAGTTCTTATCGGGATCTTTTTCTCTCGTGGAATATTCTTTGATATTCCAAGAAGAGACTTCTCATCGTCTCGCTTTTTTCATTACTTAATAACAATTGCATCATTTCAGATGGTCGGGTTAAGATAAAAGAAATAGTTGGTATCAGGTACTACCACTCCTATACTACTAGCTACTAGCTAGCTACCATAGTACCATGTACTGGTACCCGGTAGCTGTAGTACCACTCGGACTAGTACAAGTACTCGAATAACTAGTTACCTGGTATCTCTAATCACCATTTCAGATGGTCGGGTTACCAGGTAAGATTTATTATGATTGTACTAATAGGTACTAGTACTACAGTACTAGTATACCTACTACTAGAATCATGTTGAAATAAGATTATGTTTTGTGATGCTGCTACCGGTATTCATCGGAACTTGCTTAAGGCCATGTACACCAAAATGAGATGGTTGAGATTCGAAGCAAAGCCGTCTAAATTGCAAAGAATTCAGGTCCTCAAGATATGGCATCATAATTTTATTAGAGTACTCGAGTTCAATAGTTTCTCACATTTTTTTATTCTTTAATCGACAAAAATGAAGGCAAGGCTTGTCATCGATTGTATATTGCCGAGTGTTTTCTATGCGTGATGCCTCGGAATAAAAGTATTAAGTTTTCTACCGCTCTTCAGCGGTCCTGAGATGTCTTCTGTGTGTACTGCACCGGAAAAGTGGCCCTTGCAAAAACGAAGCATATCCTTCGCTGCGATTGCTCAAGGCCAACTTTTCCATCTCATCGAACTCGTCTTCCTATTGCTTTACGTATACGGCTTCAATTGTCTTCCTCGGTTACTCACCATCATTTGCCGATCCTTTTCTGCTTATGCTTATCGCGAAGATCATCTTTAAGGTAAGGCGACTATGAGCAAACACACAACCATTCACTCCATTAGCTCTGACTTCTCACCATCCATTTCACCTAATCACTCGTTTCCCTTAAGTCGCTCTCGTTCGCACTCTTGTTCGCGTCCTTCTCCGCCGTTGTGATTGGTACCAATACTTACGGTCCTCTCGGACGCAATGTGTGCCCTCCAGCATACATTACGAAAGTATTTGAAGAAGCCGCGGAGAATGTTTACATATTTTCCGGTCCTACTATTGATATTCCCGACGACACCGATTTGGTTACCGGTACGTTGATGATCACGACAGAAGATGTTCCAGGGGATCTTTGCATCCAAGATTTGGATTTTTATGTGGACATCAAATATGATTGGGACAAAGACTGCGTTGAGACTAAAAAAACGTGTTGGTCGAGCTGGTTTGGCAAGACCTATTGCCGCACCAAATGCACTCGCTTTGATTCAGATGGAGGTATCAACGACTTGGAGGTGGACCTCTTGCTGCAAGGACATGGCGCAACCATCGAAACAAGGATTCTAGATAATGATTGTGGCGGTGTACTTGGCTATGACGAAGGAGTGAAAGAGTTGTACTCTGACGAGGGACTATCGCATCTTACACTTCCAGGGACCTCGTTAACCATTCCCCAGGATGAATTTTGTTGGGAGAAGACAAAGGTGCCCGTGAAACCTGCCGGAGATCTTGGGAAATTTGATGGTCAGCCTCTTGTTGGAAAGTGGGACCTCAAAGTATCGGACAATCGGCCTGGCGAAGCTACGACCAAGGGAGGTCGAGTCAAATGCTGGGCACTTATCGCTACTACTAAGAAATGCGTAAGTTTGTCGCAAATTCTACTATGTTTGTTCTGCGGCGAAGGCTCAGCGTTGTTTTCCCACCGCTTCATAGGATGACGGACCTCTCTCAGGTGGGGATCCCCATTTTAAGACGCTTGGAAATAAATGGTTTGGTAAGTCCTTGCAGTGTTGCTTTTTAACGCTCAAAAGGCGCTATGTGAACTAAACATTCTGCATTTTCGTTCTGACTCCACACAGACTTCCATGGTGGATGTGACTTGGTATTGGCTAACTTTCCAAGCTTTGCCGATGACCGTGGTCTTGCGGTCCATCTCCGCACCACCACTCGCTATGCTCCTTTATTGAAGCTGCTGCCATCAAGATTGGAGATGATGTCCTCGAAGTCTATTCCTTCGGGCAGTATCTTATCGATGGAATTTCCAATGCTGAAATGCCTGCTACCATTGGAGGATTTCCTGTAGAGCATGCTATGCTCAATGACAAGCAGCACCTCTTCACCATTGATCTTGGTGACTTTAGGAGCATTTCCGTCACGGTCTTCAAGGACCTTTTGTATGTGAAGCTCAACATTCTTCATGGAAATAGTGCTGACTTGGTCGATGTTACCGGTATGGTTGGATCCTGGACAAATGGAACTCGCTTTGCCAGAGACGGAACCACTATCTTGGCGGATGATATTGAATTTGGTCAAGAATGGCAAGTCCGCGACGACATGGACACCAAGATCTTCACCGTTGACCGTGCTCCTCAGTGGCCTGCCAAATGCGTGATGCCCAACCCTATTGAGCGCAGCAGCCGCCGCCGTCTTGGAGAGAATGCTGTTCATGCCCATGAAGCATCCAAAGCCTGTGCCCACATCAAGGATCAGCACAGCTTTGATATGTGTGTCTTTGATGTCATTGCCACTGGTGATCTTGATGTCGCTGAAGGAGGAGCTTACTAGAGTCAATAGTCAGGAATGACATCAAGAGATGTGACTCCACCTTCCTCCTTTTTTTACACAGTTTTATATTCTTTTTATTTGCAGCCAAACGAGATCCCCTTCTGGCAACACTCGATCGACGACTCAACGAAGATTTCTCGTACGAGTACAAAGCTAAAAAAATCACGGTCTGGTTAGCAGCACGATTCGGTGCCAATGATGTTCCCCCTTTTATTGGCACAGTTCTGCATATCTTTCAATATTTTCGAGTACTCAAATAATAATTAATACGAGTAGTATTCGAAAAGAACTACATAAATTTGATAATACGTAGAGTATCGGGATGGGAGTAGATCGAATGGAAAGAAAAAAACTGCTTGTCTTTCGCACACAAGGAAGGATTGGCTTAAGATTTTTAAATCTCATCATCATTAGAGTGCAGGTTGTACCAGCTCCAAGCCACAGATTCAAACACTTAAAAGTCGTAAGATACCAAAGACCACCACCCACCCCACCCCGCGCATCTGCCTCTCCGCCCCTTAAAACGTCGGAAGCCGGAAGACTACGACCCTGATCGACACATACAGAAGAAATAAAAATAGAGTACTCTATCTACTAGTAGTAGCTAGTTGCAATTACAGCAACAACAATAGCACCATGACTCCACAAGAAGACAACAACACCAGTACCACTGATGCAACTACCACCAGCACCACTACTACTTCTACTAGAACTCCTCCTCAAAGTCCTCGTCGTAATATAAGTTTTCGTCGACCAGAAACGAGAGACAATGCGTCCAATCCATCCAATGTCTTTCAAGAACGGATTGTTGTGGCTCTTGTTGGATTACCAGCTCGTGGTAAAAGTTATCTAAGTAAAACCATTGTTCGGTATTTGAATTTTTTGGGTTGTCCGACACAATTATTTAATGCTGGCATTACACGACGCAAAATGGGTTTAGCAGGAAGCGATGCAAATTTCTTTGATCCCAATAATACTGATACTGCAACCTTGCGAGAACAAATCGCTATGACTACTCTACAAGACCTATTGGATTGGTTAATTGTTGTACCACAAGGATCAGGAGAAGGGACAACATCTCGTAATGATGGCAGAGCTGCTGGTGGTGGTGGTGGTGGTGGTGGTTGTCGGGTAGGAATGTTTGATGCTACCAACACTACCAAGGCACGAAGACAAAACATTGTGGATACGATTCACCAGTATGCCACGGAAAGGGATCCATGTCTTAAATTGATCTTTGTGGAGAGTCTCATTTCGGAAGATAATCACGAATTATTAAAACAAAATTACAAAATGAAACTTGCCAACGACGATTACAATGGTACGGATCCCAAACAGGCATTGGAAGACTTTCGAGAACGAGTCCGACAGTACGAATCGGTTTACGAATCCATTGATGACGACGAAAACCTTACACACATACAGCTCATTAATGCCGGTGAAAAACTAATATCCAAAGGCATTGACGGATGGGTCCTGCGCATGATTCAGCGCATTTTGGGATCCATTCATTTGTGGCCCCGAACCATTTGGATTGCCTTGTCTGGTGAATCCAAGGATGATAGCCAGGGCATTGTGGGGGGCGATTCAGAGCTCACACAGGCCGGTGTAGAGTACACGTTGGGTCTGAGCCGTCTCATTCGACAGAGAAAACAGCTCAAATGGAACCGGTCCGCCGTCAAGCACGTAGAATCTGGACATGCCAAATTGGTCATCTACACGGGAACGCACATTCGATATCGACAAATGGCCAGCATTATTCTGACCGATCACGAAAGAGAAATTAGCAGGAGCACTAGCGCACTTTCGATGGAGGGCGGTAACGAAGGATGTGACAATGCCATGATCGAGAACATGGATAGCAGCACCCGAGGAAGAAATATGGGAGGAGGAGGAGGAGGAGGAGGGGAATACCGTACAACGGCACATGCTTCAATGCAACTCTTAATGACACCGCACTGCAACAATTTGTGTGCCGGTGTATGCGAAGGATTGTCCATAGAAGAGATCAAGGAGAAGTATCCTTGCGAGATTGATCGACGCAGAGAAGATAAACTCAATTACCGTTATCCAGGTGTAGGAGGGGAAAGTTATCAAGACTTGGTTGCACGAGCAAACGAACTATTGTGCATGCTGGAGCAGGCAAAGGAAAACAGTTTGGTTATTTGTGATCGAGCCATCTTTCGCGTATTGATGGGATACTTTTTGGGTAAAAATATGGAAGAAGTGCCTTTTTTAAAAGTCCGTCCGGGCATTGTCGAACTGTCGAGAAATTCGGATGGTTTTCGTCAGACGCAGTTGGATGTTTCTGTGGGAAAATCGACGGAATCGTTTGGAATAGGGTTCGATTCGGTGAACGGCTGAACGTATACTATGATCCGCAAACATACAAGAGTGACGTTAATTCCCAGTAATGAACCGAAAGGCTCTATATCTATGAAGAAGTTTTCGTTACCGAAGATTTTTTGTCGGCGTTCCTGCAACAAATCAATTTCAAACACATGATGGCATTGCCTCTCCGCTCTACGCACGTAGGTGTCGAAGGATCTTCGTATAGACTGTTCCGACGCGCCAACCAGCAACTCACGAGCAAGACTTTCGTTCTCTGTTATTGTCGTTGAATTAGTTGTGGACATGGTTTCTACTACTAATATTGTGTTCGTGCGTCTTTAGAGCCGTTGTTTTTCACATAACAATTATTTTTTTCATTCACATCTCGTGCAAGCGAATCTCATCACTTCTAGAAAGAAGAGTCAAAGTGCATTTAGGGTGAATGTTAAGGACATCGAACGTATGTATCTTCCGACGATGACAGATACGAGTAGGTTTACTAATTATTTGCTCATCAATCATTCAGGACTCGGGACGCGCTCTGATGGACAATATAATAGTAGACGACTGCTGCCTGCTTGCCATTCTTTTTTACCAGTGCGCCAATGGCCAATGCTGGAAGACGCTGCCAACGAGCCACTTCGCTCCCACAACAAGCAATACTGCCGATATACAAAGCAACGCACAGATACCATAATATACTGTACTAGCTAACAAGGATTCGTTACGGTTGTGTTGTTTGATTGCTCTTTCAGCCGAGATACTCGTTGAATAAGTCGAAGAAGAAAAGATAGGTACATCGGGTGATACGGTGTTACTTCATTATTTGCACGTTGCATAATACCACTGCTTGTCGTCCAGATACTATCTAGCAAGCTACAGCTACCCTCCTACGATGCTTCCTGTTAAGGCAACAACTTCGGTCGTTGTGAATCGCCGAGCTTTTCGGCAGCTGATGTTGTTTTCATCTAGTAGCAGTGGTACTAGTAGTAGTAGCACTGGTACTAGTACTAGTAGTTCTACTAGTACCAGTAACAACAGTGATGACAGTCACCCACACGAAAGTTTGCTGCGATTTGACATGATGACAGGAACCTGGGTGGTGTATTCGTCCGGTCGGAAGAATCGACCACACCAGACCGACTCGAGTCCGACCCGAATTTGTTTGTCGGAACTTCCCAGAACAGATCCGGAGTGTCCCTTCTGCAAGGGCAACGAACACATGACACCGTCCGCCCACCTCGCGAAGAGGGGAATGCGTGTCGTCCCGAACAAGTACCCCGCCGTGGCTCCATTGAGAGTGGAAGAGAAGCACCAGCATCACATGCCATTTCTGATCAACGATGGTGTGATGACCAACAACCAAGTACCAGCTGTGGGATTTCACGAAGTGGTTATTGAAAGTCCCTACCACAACGACCATATCGCCACGTCGATCGACAACAGCATGGCACGAAATTTGCTAACCGCCTTTCGCGATCGGGGACGAGAACATCGCGAATACGATGATATTGAACACACGGTATTTTTTAAAAATCACGGAAGTACGGCAGGAGCCAGCATCGTTCATCCACACTCGCAAATTGTGTCGACGCCGGTAGTGCCCGTGGAAGCCGAGCGATTGCAAAGTCTGGCCTGGCAGTACTTTAAGACACACCGGACCAACATGTACGAACGCATCATTGATGAAGAATTGACATTGCACCGGAGTCGTCATCATCATCATCATCATCGAGGATGGAGTGGGAAGAACGATGGCAGTGGTGGTGGTGGTGGTGGTGGAAGTGGAAACAATGATAATAATAACAATAATAGCAGTGGTCAAAGTCGGCTGGTGGAAATGACGGAAAATTTTATCGCACTCGTTCCGTATGCCAGTCCGGGTCCGTATGTTATCAATATTCTTCCGCGATTTCATGCCGCGGGACTCAAACATGACGATGGAATTGGTGGTGGTGGTGGTGGTGGTGGACTCGACTCTTCGGACTTTACGACACTGCCGGACGACCTGATTGACGAATGTGCGGCAGTCCTTTGGAGCTGTTTGTACCGGCTGCACACGCACTGTCAAGAACCAGATTTTAATTTGGTCGTACAGACCGCACCGGTGCCTCAACGTGGCGTACAGGCAGCACTGTCGTCGTCGGCCTTTTTTCGGTGGCACATTCGCATCACACCCCGTTTGGGAGCCGGTGCTATGGCTGGCTTTGAATTGGGCAGTGGTCTGTTTTCTAATTGCAACATGCCAGAAGACGATGCCGAAGAATTGCGAGCCGTTGCTCCTTTGTTCATGGAGTGATTTAAATTTTTTTTAACGTACAGGTGGAGAGGTAGTTTGGTTTTTGGTTTTTGTTGAAATAAAGAAACGTGCGGACAAATAATGGAATAGTAGTCTACTATTAGCTGCTGTATAATTGTTTGAAAATAATATAGATTATTAAATTGGAATTGTATGTGAATGTTTATGCCATGGCTCATCAACCAGAGTGCTTCATCATTAAAGCAGCCAGGTAAAGGAGTCGAGTGGTAATAATGTTTCGGGCAATTATTGTTAAATTTTATCACTGCAAGTGAATGAGAACCTGTGCACGTAAGAGAGCACACAGGTAAATGCGCATTTGACATTTAGGAAGATGTTGGGCGTTGTATAAATGTTTTTGGCCAATAAAATAAATGAGATGCACTCTTGTTGGAAATATGTTTTTTGGTGAGAAGATCTGTATTATTAATGTTAAGATCTGTTTTCCTAAGATCTGTACCGCATCAATAAAATAATAATATGAGAGTATGGTACCGTAGTAGGTGGGGGAGTACGTACGTTCTCCTAACTGAACGGGGACGACGTCGCACATGACGTCGCACCTAGCAGGTCTACTCCTAGTCTAGTACTAGTAGTAGTAGCAGTAGTAGCAGTGGTACACTGGCTGGCTGGTGGTACCAGGTACTACCGGGGGCCCCCACTCTATCTCCAGAAAGAAGTACTCTAGTAGTTAGCTACTACGAGTGCCTGCTATTGGTAGTACTCGCTACCGTACGACTGAGGTGGTACTGGAGTACCAGGTATCTAGTAGTACCAGTACAGTAGTAGGCATGAGCATGATCAAGAGAGTGCTCACGCAAGATAAATTTATCCGTGTTTGATTTTTTTAATTAATATCTTCAATCTAATCCTTCAAAAGGAAGATTTGTTATTACTACTCTAGTAGTTTAGCATCAATAGTAGCACGCATGACGGCATTCAAGGAGTTTCGTTCCCTTCTTGGTGGTAGCTAACCGTAATAGTAGTCTACTACTACTAGTAGTAGTACGGTAGACTACTAGAGCAAATCTAGAAAGTTGTATCTTTTAACGACGCGGTTATCACAATTTTATTTTCATAAACAAGATCAAAAACAGAGAATTTTACTACGTACAGTACATAGACTGCTCTTCTGCATCATTCGGTGGAATAAAAATAAATAAATAAATAAGTAAATAAATAAATAAAACTTTAAAACAGGCCAAAATGAACGTCCACACCAACATTCAAATTCAGAAAGACACAAACAAAGAAATCACAGAAGAAACAGAACCAAATCAAACGGAAGAAGAAGATGATGATCAGCGGCAGCACCACCAGCACCACCAGCAGTACAACATGGTGCAAAGAGCTGCCGTTCGAGTAGCCCGTTATCCCAAAAGTCACCTGTTCATTAGTTTATTGATTGCGGTTGCTGTGAGTGCTGCAGGCATGGTATGGGGCGATTTTAGTGTCTCGGCAAATAATGGTGGATGGCAATCTCGTGGGACACTAATATCGAATCGACAAACGCAGCTCATGGTGGTTACCAATAACGTGCAAGCACTGTTCGAAGGTGATGCCGACGTGTGGCAGTATTATCTTGATACTGTCCAACCAGGATGGGAGATTGACGAAGGAATAGCAGCTGACAAAGACCCTGATGATCGCAGAAAACTCGTACAGTACCAACGACGACGACAACAGCAAGAACAAGAACAACAAGTGGACGTTTTGCCAACAAACTCAAGAGCACCATCGCAACTACCATCATCATCAGTATCCGCAGTATCCGCAGTCCAACAAAAGGTGTTCCGACATTTGTTGTACCGCCACTTGCAGACTACTCTTACCATTATTGAAGATGAAAATACAACTACTGTGAATCCGAATACGAACATCCCGCCTACTACTAGTAGCACAGCACTACCTAGCAATTCCGAAAAGCCGGACACTGTCCCTACTACATCGAACACTACTAGTACAGTTCCTCCTTCTGATTCTGCATTATTCTTTGGTACTTTGACATCATCATCATCATCATCATTGGCCGGATGTGATACGGACTGGTACACGGATGGACGTATGCTGAATGCATCCCGATTGTGGCCAGTATGGAAGGTTACAAATGCACGAGAAGCTTCGGCATTGGATCCACAACTATTGGAAGATTTGTGTTCATCGGAAGAAGCGACACAACGTATTTTGCAAGAACACAATTTATGTTTTGGTTGTCCCGGTGAGGAAACAACTACGACGACCGAATCCTCCTCCTCCTCGTCGTCGTCGTCGTGTTTGCCACCCTATTCTTTGACGTTGATTGTACGATTGATCATCCCAAACGGAATGGACATGGACTGTACAACCTTGGCCCAAACCTATGCGAACCTGCAGTTTCAGAAACCCGCCGAACAAACGTTGTTGCAATGTGTCGAGGCTGTGGAAAATATAGCCGCTTTGGAAGATGGTGGACAAGGAATGCCATCAGAATGTCTCTTCTATCCGAGCATTGTGGACGAATTCTTTGATACTACGGAACGAATTAGTTACACCAGCAGCATTTATGCCACATACGATTCCGAACAGGCCATACAAGACATGTACGATCTCGTCGACGAATACGACAGGGGAACCAAGAATTTGCAGGGCGCGTACGATACCCAATTGGAAGATTTTGTTAACATCCTCATGGACAAAGCCGTGAATAGCGACATGGTACTGTCAGTTGGAAGTGCCTTTATTACCGCCATGGCTATACTGATCCACACCAGGTCTCCCTTCATCACCGTGATTGGGTTGGTGGAAATTATCTTGGCCTTTCCACTTGCTTACTTTACCTACCGCATAATTTGCGGATTGGTATTCTTTCCCTTTTTAAATTTCATTGGAGTCTTCATTCTCTTTTCACTGGGAGCAGATCACATCTTTGTGTCGGTGGATAAATGGAAGAACGCCAGAAAAGATTTTCCTCATTTGTCTACCGAGGACATTGCAGCCAAGGCTCTCCCGGATGCTGCCGAAGCCATGTTCTTAACCACGTCCACCACTGCTATTGCCTTTTTTGGAACCGCCATTTGTCCGGTGGCACCAGTGAAGCTCTTTGCCATCTTTTGTGGTCTTTTGATTGTATGGGATTACATCATGGACGTTCTCTTGATATTTCCGTCTCTCTGCATTTACGATGGATTTCGCGACCAGGAGAAACCAAACTGTTGTATAACCTGCCACTCCTGTTCCATGTTGGAAGGTGGAAAAGACGAGATTAATGACGATTCGGATCTCGATGACGACGGCAACAACAACGTCGTCGACGACAAGGACTACGGCGCAGACGTGGAGGAGAAGAACGAGAGGGAATTGGCTATTACCGAAGATAAAGAGGATGGTAGTTATGGTCGTGACAGAATGGACACGGCCGAATCTACACCGGCTTCTTCGGAGATTATCAATGATCTTGCGAAGGACGACGCCGTGGTGAATACAGCCGAAGACCACCATTTTCACATCCACCACTACAAGGATATTGACGAAGACCACAAGCCTAGTTTGATTCGACGCATCTTATTGAACTACTACCGCATCATTCATTACCTACGGTGGCCTCTCTTGGCGTGTTGCGCTTGTGCATTTGCAGTGTGTCTGTGGAAGGCTTTGTCACTCGACTTGCCGACAACATCGGAGGTTCGCGTGTTGCGATCGGATCACGAATTCGAGAAAGCTTTTTCATGGCGTTTACATTTGCTCAATGAAGTCATTGAAAAGCAAGGTGGATCACAAGCTCAAGTTATTTGGGGCGTCGCCCCTGCCGATACTGGCGATAACAACGACCCAGCAAGCTGGTCTCAACTGGTACTGGATCAGAGCTTCGATCCTTCCCCTAGAGAAGCGCAAGTTTATTTGCGAGATTTTTGCGATAAATTTTTTGCTCAAGATTTTGCCTCAAAGGTCACACCCGACTTTGAATGTCCCATTAATGTCTTTGATCAATGGTTGCGCAATCAATCTCGTAGCACTGACGGAACGGATGTCGCTTACGCCAATTGTAATTCCGCCACAGGACTGCCTATGGACCCTGCATTCTTCCACTCGTGTTTGACAGAATGGGCCCAGCAGGAAGATGAAATGAACGTTCTATCGCGTTCGGGCGTTGTCGAAATAATGTATTTTCCATTCGCCAGTCGGGTCCGATACGAAACTCCCCAAGAAAAATTGGATGAAGAGTGGCACAGAACGGAAGATTGGTTTGATAAAATTCAGGAAACGGCACCCGAACAAGTCAAGAAGGCGTATTTTTCATCACTGGATTTTTGGTGGTACGATACAAATGCGCAAATGTTTAACACGGCGATGGGGTCTGCCGCTATTGCCATATCTGCTTCTGCAGCCATTATAGCCTTTTCGTCACGGTCCTTGACCATGACTTTATTTGCTATTATCAGTGTGGCATACGTTTTAGCATCAGTTACTTCCATGATGGTGGTACGTTGAGCCGATAACTCCCACAAGATTGTGAAACGATTTTAAAGTCAACTTACATCCTTCTTCCTTATCCTTTCGTGCAGGCGTCTGGATGGTATCTAGGCTTCTGTAAGTCGAACACACCGTGCCATGTTATTTGTTGGTGATTGTCTACTTCTGCCCTGTTAACACTTTGGCTTCTTTCTGTCTCATTCATTGCAAAAAAGTGGAGTCTATTTGTTTTGCCATTTTGATAGGAATCTCTGTGGATTTTGTCATTCACTTTAGCCATGCCTATGTGACACTGCCGGGTACTGTGCCTAAAGAAAAACGCACCAAGCATGCATTGATTTACTTGGGACCTTCCATACTGGCCGCCGCCATCACGACAATGGCAGGAGCGCTGATTATGATGTTTTGTGTCATCACATTTTTCACCAAGTTCGCGACCATCTTGCTCTTCACTATTGTCCAGTCGTTGATTGGAAGTTTTGTGGTCTTTTTGATCATGGCGGACACGCTGGGACCTGCTTCTCCAACTTATCTTGCAGACAAGCTCATCGCCAAGTGCACCAATGTTGGTAAAGAAGATAATACGGAGGAATACAACGCAGGACCACAGAAGCACGACGAAGAATTAGATGAAGTCTAGGAAAAGCGCTTGTGGTATTAAGGTCCAACCAGCAAAGAATGCCTGCATCTATGATTCGAATAATTGAGCACTAACAATAGTGCTACAAGCACAGAAATAGTGAAATTGACGAACACGTTATTATTGATTGTTAAAATAATTATTTATAAGAAGCAAGCGCCCAGCAATATTGCCCATTGCTATTTGTACCTTCTTCTCTTATACATTTTTGTCATTCAGAAAGTGCCAGCCCAGTTCTGCGCTCAAGAACAGGGACAGTCACATCCACATAAAGTAAAACCACAGTCAAAATCTATCCTTCCGCATAAGTCAGAAGGGACTTCACCGGAGAGTCCATTGCTGCCATTGAGGTTGATGTAGGTCAAGTTCCGAAGAGAAGCCAACAAAGCGGGAATAGTACCAACAAGGCCAGGAAGGTCGTGGAGTCTGAGCCATTCCAGTGATGAAATTGATGCCAGCTCACCTGGAATGGTTCCGCTCAAAGAATTCCAGTTCAGTGCCAATTCTGTCATAGCTGTGAGAAGGCCAAGCTCGCTTGGAATGGTTCCAGAAAGATCATTGTTGTGAAGTACCAGGGTCTCCAAAAGAGTCAAAAGTCCAAGTTCTGAGGGAATCTGTCCATTCAGAATATTAGTGTCCAGGACCAAATGAGTCAAGGCTGTCAGTTGGCCAAGTTCTGATGGGACAGAACCAGTTAGAGAGTTTCCAAATAGAAATAACCATTCCAGATGTCGCATCAATCCAATTTCAGATGGGATCCAACCACTGAACCCATTGCTGTCCAAGCCAATATCCAACATTGATGTCATCGCGCCCATCTCAGATGGAATTGTACCCGTCAAGTTCATACTAAACAAATGCAGATATTGCATGCTGGTCATCAATCCAAGCTCGCTAGGAAGTTCACCAGTGAACATGTTCCCAGTTAGGGACAATTCGATTGGGGCAGTTAGCAGGCCAAGTTCAGAGGGCAACGTTCCTGTCAAATTGTTGTAATGTAGGTTGATTTTTTGAATGTTTGCCAGTCTTCCAATGTTTGTGGGTATAGGACCGCTTAACGAGCAGCCATCAAGTTCCAAGAACATCAAGGAAGTCAACTCGCCAATCTCAGTCGGCAATGGACCACTCAAGAAGTTTCCAAACAGATAGAGATCCAACAAGTTTGTCATCAATCCAAGCTGGGTTGGAATTGTTCCAGACAGGGTATTTTCGGAGAGGTCTAACTCTGTCAAGGACCTTAATTTTCCAAACTCTTCAGGAATGGAACCAACGAAATTATTCTTTTTGAAGTTCAGAACTTGCAATTGTTCCATGTCGTAAAGTTCATTGGGAATTAAGTTCATAAGGGCATCAGAAACATTATTGGAAGGCAGAACCAAGACCTTGAGAGATGTCATTAAAGCAATCTCTGGAGGAATGCTTGCCATTATTGGAGCGCTCGCCAAGTCCAGCCGAGTCAAAATGAGACTTTGAAGACTCCCGTGGCTGTCGCACGATTCGACGGAATTGTAAGGGTCAATTTCGTCGCCTTTAACATCAAAGCGCCCATTGTACACGGTAGGGAACCAGTAGTCGCATTCCGGCGTATCGTACTCTAACCAGTCTTCCTTGGCTTCCTCTTGCCAGTTATCTCCATTTAGAGCAAAGTATACGCTTGCTAGAGCGAACAATTGAGTCTTGCGCCAGTCCTCCATTTCAGTTTTATTGGGATGGTTCGATACCCAATCGTATGCACGAGATTGTGGCGAGTCTGGATCATTGAGGGCTTCCCTCGTCGAGGGAAAAAATGTTTCCTCGAAGGGTACGGGTACAGGAGTCGGGACCAGTGAGCTTGGGACTGGCGAGGTTGGAAGATACGTCTCTTCCAATGTTGGGGATACTGTTGGAACCTTCGAGTTTTCCGCTGCTGCTCCTCCGCCTCCTCCTTGTACCGTTGCTTTTTCTGACGACGAGCCCTTCTTCGTTGTCGTCACGCCAATAATGATTGCAAGCAATACCAAGAGACAAGCGCCAAGTCCCAGAATGTAAGGTTTTTTATTCCACTTGATGGTATCTGAAGTTTCCTTTTCTTCAAATTGACATTCGACTCCAATAAGATCTAAAAAGTCTTCATCATCTGGCAGTGTCACTTCAACGGATACATTGTTAGGATTTTGATCGCCCATGTTTGAATGATCCTCGTCGTATTCATCTTGAAACAAAATCTTTGGTTCGCTCCGCCGCATAATAGCAATCGCTCGATGATTACTACTACTCTTTGAAAAATCATTCGCATCTTGTTCGATTGTGCTGTTGTTGTTGTGCTGTTGTTCTTCGTCGTCATCGTGGTGTACATTATTATCGAGAAGGGACGTATTTTTCATCACTTTCCAAGGTGTTCGCGACAAGACAGAAGAAGGTGGTATCAAAGTGGGCAGTTGAGGCGGCCCCGACTCATTGTCACTGCTGTTGCCACTGCTGCTTTTGCTTTTGCTGGAAGTAGACGTATTCGTTTGAGATTCGGGCGAGTTCTGCTCCTTATTACGGTCCAATGCCCCCCCTGCTGTTGTTCTTGTTGGTTCCGATGTTGGTGAAGTTGTGAGTCTTCCGACCATCGAGGAAAATATTCCCCAGGTATTATTACCATTGGTACTTTTCGAGATTGAACCTTCGTTGTTGTCGTCTTCTTTGGCTGGTGTGGCCGACACCGGCACCACCACGGAAGTGGAGGTATTCGAATCATTGGCGACATTTTTCGAACTTGCCTGGTGGGAATTGAACGTGATCTGCATTGGAATACTGGATACTGCCGCTGCATCACCATTGTCAATGGCCGAAATACCATTATGGTGGTTATTATTGGCATTGTTATTGGCATTGGAAACAGCAGCACCAGTTGTACAAACTGTAGTGGGCAGCACCTGCTTGTCATTGCGGTTGCAGGGAGCGGTACACATGATCCTTGGAAACCAGTGTAATTCAAATGATTCCCGGGGTTCGCCGCTCTTGGCACCAGTTGGCACAGAATGAACATGGTCCTTCATGCTTCTTCTTTTTTTTGTTTTTTGTTTTTTGGGGGAGTTAGCTTTCTTTTTTTGTGAAATTTGAAGCTGTTTGTTCGGAAGTAGTTATCGGAAATAGAGTAAAAGAGGCAACTAAAGGGAACAACTGTTTCTTTTTGGATACCTATTTTCTGATTTCGGAAGGCCAGAAAAAAATAGATCGGACAAAATTTTGATTTTTCGTGAGATGATGACGCGAGCCGTTATCTCGTCCAATGCGATTAAACCCATCCTTAATAAAACATTTCCCAGTAGAAGGAGGACAAAAACGATCATCAGCAGCATTCATTGTACTAGACTACTAGCTAGCTAGTAGTCTAGTCTACTAGAACAAACCTGTATTTTTAGGAATAGCTAGAGTATCCTCTACTATTAGCTAGTAGCTAGTAGCTGGTACTAGTAGTAGTAGCCTCTAGCTAGTAGCTAGCAGTAATAGTAGAGAGTATTAATATTTATTTTACATCGTAGACCCACAACACTGGGACCTCACGGAGGATACCGTACGTGACAAGAAGGACTCCGTGTTCCTTATGTTGCAGCTCAGGATTGACCATGATCATGATCAACTGCGCCACCAATCGTTCGCGCGTACAATCCATTCGCCGAATCACACCACGACCAAATTGATTCAAAATTGTATAGTATTGGACCTGCTCCAGCTCTTTTTCGCAGAATTGGAAGGCCGTTGTATTCCAGTTGGCATGACTTCCAGAAGTATCGTACACGGATATTAGAGTAGTATTGTGTAGCTTGAGGACTTGTGATAACGTGCGGGCGTCGCTGTCGTGTCTACTGATTTCTCCTTTGATAGTATCGTCCATAAGAATGTTGGGTGCACGGAGTGATCTCAAAGTGACATTCCGAGCCAAGGCCTCCAGGAACGGCCGGCATTGAAATCGAGCATTTTTCAGCGCAAGATTTTCGAGTTTGCTGCACTTCTCCGAACTGAGCACGTCGACGAGCAAGCTTGTCAAGTCGACATTTTGTGGACACCGCAGTTCTAGAGTCTGCAACCTAGAGTGGATACAGGCATCCAAAATCGGTATCGGATCAAGAACGACATTTGCATTGGAACTGTAGATTGCAAATTCCCTCAATTTGCCCCGTCGAATAAGGCAGGCAATAGGTACGGCAAGTGCGGCAATTCTTTCTCGGCCTTCCTCTTCAGGGACGCGGTTGATGGAAAAAGAAAAATTGAGCTTTTGAAGAGAACGCAGCTTTGGAATGGTCTGTACAACCGCCATGTATCCAAAACTGTGTTCCACAAGTATGCGCGTGGGCAACGTAATGTCCAATTCCTCCAGGCACTGGCACATTTGAAAGCTCTGAAAGAAGCACGCGAAAGCTGCCGGGACGTACTCTGCACTTCTAGCCAGATTCCACTCTATGGACCGTATTTGAGGCATAATGGTGGTCAAAGCCTGTGCGCATTCCAGTGTCAGTACGCCAGGACTGCCCAGCGACCCCTCATATTCCAACCTGGTCATTGACGTTGGAGCATGTTCTACCATTCCCTTTACAAGACGAGGATGCAAAATATTGGAGTGAATAGATAAGACAAATTCTAAGGGAACCATACCTGCCGTACACGGAGCTTCGATGGTGAGTGCCGCCGGACAATGAAGTAATAGTGCCTGGATTTCTGTGATTATGCAATCCATCCTCTCGTGTAGAATCTGTCGGCGTAACCGTACGGAATATTTTCGTAACAACTTGTGTAGAGGCAAATTCCCTTCGCTATCTTTAGCGGACGCTGCTTGAGGATACATCGATATCAGATACGGAATCAACTCGCAAGTGTACTGCAGAGACAGAACCAGATCGCACGCCACGTGAAGTGGAGTACCCTCGGTGATACTGCTCTCCGAATGAAGGGCGAGCGTGTGGGGATGCCGAGCCGAGAATTCTCGAATCGTATCCAGTGACAGCCTTCGTGTGATCATGAATTCGAGTGGCCGAAACCGTTCCTCTGTGTAGACTTGCAGAGCCAAAGAGGGATGATCCTCGCAAAGATCCAACAGACGTGAAATATCCGGATTTGTATTTCTTCCTTGAAATTGATGTCCATACTTAATCTTGCAACACAAAAGATCCTCAACTTCTTGCCTCCCTGGATCGTTAAAGTGATCCATGGTGACTTGGATCAACGAAAGGTTGATGCTGTGTATGAAGGTCAGCAATACAAGATTACTGAGTAGCTTGCGACTTACACCAGCTGATGGCACTACTACTCGTGTACATACTCGTTCTGCTCGTAGCTAGCTACTACAGTAGCAAAGTAGTAGTCTCGAAAGATTCAAATTCGAGGGGATAGGTGCTCATTAAAGATTTGGTTAAAGTGCGCGACTATATATTACATGGAGCATTAGGGTTAGGTGAGAATCCGGGATTTACCACAAGACCTCCACTGAGTGCGAAATATTGTTCCAGTCGTTTGAACAAAATAATCTTGTGGGAAGGAAAAAACCTCAACAAAAAAAATTGAGCTCCTCATATTTTTGTATCGGCACATTAAAAAAAAATCTGAACGAAACCAGCAGGATTTTCCTATAACTGCGCTGTGGTTCATTTTTGAGAAGCAACTGAAAACAATTCTATCGACCCCCGAACCCCGAACGAACCGAATTGTCGAACGAACGAGGAAAGAGAAGTGACAGAGCCGGAAATTATCCCAGTAAAAAATAAAAATTCTCACGCAACGACAATGACCTCGAACAACGCCGAAGGAATCGTATCGTCCAAGGTTCTCGCTTTTTGGTTGTTCTTTTTTTCTGGCTTACCAGAATCGACATTGTCCCAAACCTACGTGAGAAGGAAAAATCATCATCATAGTGGTGATGCAAACAAATTTCGAAAGCATTATCGTCATCTTCAAGACAATGTTCGAGCTCTCGACAGAATTAGTGGCAACAATTTCGACGAGGTGCATGTGAAAAAGGATGTATTTTTGGGTGACCAAGACAGTACCAGTAGTCTTCCAGCAATCAATAATGATTTTCTCAATGAAGGAGAACAAGGAATTCGTGGTGGAAATGCTATTGCTCCCTTGCCGTGGTATGCCGTCTTTCAGACCAATACGCTCTGTGGTGCTTCTTTGATCTGGGGAGATGTAAGCGATTGATGCATGTATATTTTCTTTTCAATTGTGTAATATCATGAAATAAATGTATTTTTCTAACTAGTTTTCTTCTGTCATTCCCATTGCAGATCCTACTTACCGCAAGTCATTGCGTCGATGACAACGTACGTGAGCTTTGGTAGCTACGCAGCGAACATCCCATCGCAAAAAACAAAAACAAAAGCAAAAAGACACTCACAGGTTGTTGTTCCATTTGATTTTATTTGATTTCATTTTATTGTAGGGTCTGCCCCAAAAAGTTCGAGTGGGTTCCAACGACTATTTCACGGGAGGTACCGTTGTGGAGGTGACGGATGGTGTCCTTCACCCTGGTTGGACGTGGAAGCAACCTTCAGATCCGGATCTTGCTGTGTTGAAATTGAATACCTTTTTGCCAAATCAGGTAGCAGAATTGAACCTTGATGCAGCAATACCAGTTGATAGCCATCCTTCTCTTTTCGCCATGGGATTTGGATTGATCAACGACTACACAAGCTCTAGAACACTTTTAGGGGCTTCGTTGCCGTATCGCGAGGATTGTTCACGTCAATCCAACACTTACGAGCAAAAACGGCATGTTTGCGCGGACGCACAAGGTGTTGCAACTTGTGGTGGAGACAGTGGCTCACCGATCATGCTCAGTTCTAGCTCCAACGTCCAAGTTGGAATCAACTCTTACTCCAATGGTGGATGCACGTCGCAAACAATCGATGTATATACCCGCGTTAGCTACTATCAGGAATGGATTGAAAAACAAGTTTGCGCATTGTCAGACTATCCTCCACCGTACTGTAATCCAACCACAGATGCACCAACGACAAATGCACCAACAACAGAGGCACCAACGACAGTTGCACCAACAACAGAGGCACCTACTACCGAATCGCCATCCCTTCTTCCTAGCGATCTACCAAGCGTTGTTCCTAGTACCATTCCATCTGCTATTCCTACAGCCACGCCAAGTAATAATCCCACTTTTGTCAATGCCACAAATGAGCCAACTCTGGCTCCATCCAGTAAGCCTAGTAGGACTAGAGCACCCTCCGTATCCCCAGTAACAAGTGTCCCTACTACAGCTGTACCAAATACTTTTGGTTTTCCAACAGCTTCACCAGAACCCGGCAATTATACAGAGTCCCATCAACCCTCTCTAGTAGACAGTGCCCCACCGTCCAGTGTTCCCAGTACCAACGAGCCTACCAACTCTCCATCTCAGCCACCAACAACACAACAACCATCGACTGTGGAACCAACAACACAACAACCATCGACTGTAGAACCAACAACACAACAACCATCGACTGTAGAACCAACAACACAACAACCATCGACTGTGGCACCAACAACACAACAGCCATCGACTGTGGAACCAACAACACAACAACCATCGACTGTGGAACCAACACAATCCAAACCAGAGACAAAAATAGCGACAACAATCCCCCCTACAACTCTGCCACCCGCAACAGTACAACCGACGCCGTTTCCGACTAAGAAAAAGCCAGTTTGGGGTCCTCGCATGGCTTCACCGTAGTCCAGAAATAATTCCTTTGACAAAAAATTCGCAACAAAAGAGTGATGCTTTGATTCGATCCTCTTTGTCCCGGAAAAATCGTTATGAATTGTGCCCCCCCTCTCTCCGAACGTTGCAAACGTTTTTTCATGCACAAACACTGGTACGTGATGTGCACAAAGAAGTAGACCAACAACAAAACGTTAGTAGTATCCTGCAAAGACTATATTGCTTGCTGTTGCACTACAACAACATACGTTCACAGCCTACATTTCAAAAGAATGAAAATCAAATCAACAAAAGGTACAGTCAACTACTGCTTGAGACTACTAAGCTTTTAGTATATCATCATTAGTAGTAGCATAAGACCACTCAAAGAGTGTTTAAAAAAAAACTATTTGGGTGATCTTTCTTGAAAGGGTGGCAAATCTTCCAAACCAGCTTTTTCTTGTTCTGCTTTATCATCATCATCATCATCGTCATCGTCCGTCATCATTCGTTCCGTATCATTAGTAGTAGTAGTAGTACTGTTCAGTTGTTCCAACCAATAGTTGGTATCCTGTTGCACCACCGTCGGTGGACGCGCTGCACGGACTTCGCCGGGCCGATCAACGTATTCAATCACGGCCATGGAAGCATTATCACCATCCCGTTTTTTAGCTAATTTTAATATGCGAGTATATCCACCCGCACGCAATTGATACCGGGGTCCTAAAATATGAATCGCCTTGGCCACGGCCTGTGGTGTTCGAACAATCTGATTCAATTGACGATAGGCATTAAACAATTGAGGATTACTACGTTTCTTCACTGTTGTTGTTGTTGTTTCGTTGTTATTGGACGGATTATTCATCATTGCGACATCGATGCTACCAGAAAAAGCTCCCAATGGTGTATTGCGCTTGACGATGGTCACAATCTTTTCTGCCATCGATTGGACTTCCTTGGCTTTGGGTACGGTCGTAACGATCCGTTCGTGTTCGATCAAGGATGTGACCATGTTTCGTAACATGGCATACTTGTGACTGGACGTACGTCCCAACTTGCGAAACTTAATTCGCTTCTTCATACTACTGTACTGTGTACTTCAGAACTAACTTTTTTGTTTTGTTTTATTTTGTTGTGTTACTAGCTAAAGTAGTAAGCAGTAGTCTTAGGTCTTAGGTCTATCGGATGTCGAGCCTGCGGTCGTACCACCAGATGGGGTAAGTCTACCATTTGCTGCTTGTTGTTTGTTTAGGTAATGAGCCAATCACTCACCAGTTTGCCTTTAATCCCCAGCGCGATACTTCTTTATTTATGTAAATATTTATGAAAATAAATTAAGTGAATGCTCGAAGTAGCAAGATACCCTTTGCAATCCAACCTTGAGGCAAAACGCACTTCTTTTCTACTAGTCTACTCTTATTAGGAGTACTAGACTACCATCTACTACTACGAGAAGTATTAGTCTAGCGACTACTGGTACTGGTACTACTACTACTCTAGCTAGCTACTCTAGCTACTACTAGCTAGCTACGAGTAGTAGCTAGTACTACTAGTAGAAGTGCGTAGTAATACAGTAGTAGCAGCTTGACACCAAACTACCACAAATTCCTTGACAACAGAATTATTCCTTATATTTTGGTGCCTGCCACTACCAGGTCGCTGCTCTCGTTACAAAACAAAACAAAACAAAACAAAACAAAACAAAGCAGATCATGATAATGATATCGTGGGCCTCACTTCAAAGGTTACTACTTCTGAGGAAGGCCTTGGTGGTAGCCATTTGTGTTGCTTGTTCCTTGCACTATCAAAAACTAACCGTGTCAGCAGCTTTTACAACAGTTACATCATCATCATCATCATCACACCAAATCCAACAACGACGACCATGTTTTCTCGTGCAAAGGATACCACCACCGTTATCTGTCCAACTGCATGGAAAACCGCAAATATTGTCACAATTTTCGGTTGCATTAGTATTGTTGCAAGCGAAAAAGAATTACGACAATGACAATGACGACGATGACAACAACACGGAGTTGAACCAAGTGGGTATGGAAAATGCGTTTCGACAATTGGAATTTCTCGATAGTTTGAGTGACGATGAGAATGAGAATGAAAATGAGAATGATCCGAACAAACGACGACAATCAAGTCGTCTTAAAATGGACGATGATGCCAAAGCTGCTACTGCGGCTGCCGCAGTGGCAGCATCGAACGAAACATCCATGGAAAAAGAAGCACAACTGTTTACAAGCATGTTGAACGATTCTACTGTGGAAGCCTACAGAGATGTCATGACTGATTTGGGTGGAACACCCAAAGAAGTACCTTCTATTAGTACAAGCAACACTAACACTAACAACAACAACAACAACAACAACAACAACAACAACAAGAATAAAAAGGAACCCCAAATTAGTATCATACAACAAGAAAAAGGAGGGAACAGAATCCCAAAAAGTGAAGAAGATACGGAACAATTTCTGAATCAAGCCATTCAAGAAGCTCTGGATGAGGCTAGTAATATGATCATGTCATCAAAATCAACAAAAAATGGACAACAAAAACAAAAACAAATGTCCGATTCTATTTTGGATGACGAAGAAATCATGAAAGAAATTGAAGAAATTTTTGACAAGGGCAACGAAAAATTATTAGCCAGTTTGGAAGACATTCGAAAAGAACAGGTACAGTTGTAGAGTATAGTAGTAAACTGTTGTTGTATTTTCGGTTTGTTCTTCGTATTGGTGTTCTTGAAAGGAATTGAATTGCACATACACAACTGACACACAGCAAAAAAAAACCACTACACTCTCTATATTATATGTTTCGTATTTCAGAGGGAGCTGGCCAAGGAAAGTGCCGAACGTCGCAACAAGGTTGCACAAGACAATGCATCCAGTTACGATCGGGAAACCAAGCAACGATTAGCTCAGGCCGAAGCATCGATGGAAAAACAATTGGGTCGAGTGGACAAGGAACGAATGGCAGTCGAAAAAGCCATGACGGATCTACAACGCGTTCAGAACGAATTGGAAGCCGAATCCAAGTCCAATGCATTAAAACCAGCAGCTTTGGCCGGAGTGTTGTTGTTTAGTGTCCGATCAGGACTTGAAGTAGTGGCCATGACAAGTGCTGGAGGTGCCATGGAAGTGGAAGGACATATGACGGCGGCATTGATTCAAGCGGCTTTGGCATTGGTATCGGCTGCAGCATTTATTTTCTTATAAAAGTGACTAGAAAACGATACAGGATGTAGCCTCCACGCGAAAACGACAATGTTTTTTGCACAAAGAACATATCACATACACAGACGAAACCATGCAACAAGACTAGCTAGCGCAAGTACAAAATACAAGAATACGATACCAAAGAATAATGTAGCCATTTACCACTCTCATTTACACTACGCTGATTTTTCTAATTCGTTCTCGTCGTTGTCATCCTCCCAAGATTCACTATACGTCCACTTTTCGCCAAAGGTGTCTCCAAAAACGATTTCATCCACGTCTAATCGGGGAGTGGTCTTGTAGTCTTCTTCGAATTCGTAACCCGTGGCGACACAGCAACAGGCGGCATATCGATCAGGTACACGAAGAATCTCTTTCAGTCGCCGTCCATCGAATCCTTCCATAATGCTCGTACCTAGATCATGACTGGTTGCCGCCAAAACGTACGATTGCACGGCCATACCAGTATTTTTGTAACTCCAGGCGTGTATGGGTTCAATAATGGGCATCGGTTGGAGTTCTGACGCGACATTGGTCGCAACCGTTTTGAGCAACGTAGCCGCGTGTCCTTGTCCCAACAAGAACGAACTTGCCAGTGGCATTTGTCCCAGGTAATTGGGATGTCGAGCACCGGACGAATGTTCCAGTTCGTGAATGCGCTCAATGCGTTTCCCCGCTTCGAGGTCCGACAGAAACACCGCAAGAGTGGAGGCCTGTTTGGTTCGAAATTGATTCCCCAACCCTAACATGGCTTCTTCGGAGAGTTTGATCTTGAGATCTGGATTGTGGACCATGATGATTTGTGTGGGCTGCAGATTAAATCCAGAGGGCGATCTCTGAAAGTGGAAGGGATTATTATAAAAGACATGTTTGAAGTTAGTTAGATTATGATGTAGAGTAGGAAGCAGTGTCCTACATGTTGTTTTTAGCTAGGTACTATTTTTTATTAGATAGGAGTACTTTACAAATTGCAGTAGATACGTACAATCGTCGACTGCAAAATATCTTGCAAGACTTCTCTTGGGATAATCCTATCTGTTTGAAATTGCTTGGCACTGCGTCGTGCATGTGCTATAGCACGGAAGGCAGCGGCCTTGGTAGTAGCTGATGCCATGATTATTAGTTAGTATGTTGATGTTGCAATATGTTAGAGAACTGCTGGTTAGATGGTACGACAGAGAACTACTACTAGCTAGTAGTAGCTCGTTGTAGTGGTATTACTATCACTGCGGTACCATACTACTGGACTAATGGTACTGCGCGAACGAACGCATCTTGCGCCGTCAAGAGACGAACCCTGTTGCAGGACAGACGATTAATACAGATGCAAAATTTATTGGTCTTTCCGCTTTCTCGGCCGAAAATGAATCGTGTGTGTATCATCCACCATGCCAAAAAAAGCCGATCCAATGCCAATAACTGTAGGAAGAGTTCCGATAATCATAGGGAGATTATTACTTCGAGTACCAGATAGCGAAGAATGAATTGGATGTAGCATATGGAAAATGTGAAGACTTTCTGCTACGCGCCTTCATTAAGCTAATAAAATCGCAATCGGCGCGAAATATTGAATGCTATCTTCGTCGCCATCAAAGTGTTAATTAACGCCCGTCCAGCCACCGCATTTTTTCTTAGAACGACTGCTTCCAACGATCGGACTTTCAATTTTTGCTACTACTAGACTAGTAGTAGCTAGAGAACGAACAACGCAATAAACAACCGAAACAACAATATTTAAAACAAGAAGCAAGTTGTAAACTTCTTACCTTCTTTGTCAGTGTTTGTGCCTTTTGCAACAAGCTACTAAAACTAACTTACAAACAAAGAACCTACTCACATACTGCAATAGTGCCAGCAGCAGCTTTGAGTAAAAATGATGTCATTTTCCTCATCCAAAAAGAAGAACACTAACACCACTACCGACGACGACAATAACAACAACAACAACAACGGTGGTGGTGAAGATTATGGCAATTACACTACCTATCACTTTGATGATGTCGATGAAATGAGTGACTACGAGTCTACCGGCGCTCCACCACCACCACCTCCTCCCCCCGAGACGAATGGGAAGAATGATGATGGCGTCGATGGTGTACATCAAGATTTGGAAGCTGCTACCCAAAAGGACGGCCTCAACGAAACGACTCTGACGGCTCAATCGAACGATTACGAGGACGAGTACGGCGATGACGAAAGAGGCGAAGGAGGTGACTACCAGGGCTACCGCAATGACAACGATGATGATGGTCTTGATGGAGATGATGGAAGTGTTGAGATTCCTCCAACCAAAGTTGTTCAAAAAATGATGCTTCGAGAACAGAATCAAGCCACGGAAACAAAGTCGGGCAACGGTACCAGCACGCGTGTCTTCGGTATGATTGCGATTTGTCTCCTGTTGGCCATGGTCGTTATTTTGGGAGTCGGTTTTGGAACTGGTACCTTTGGTGGAGACAAAAACAGCAGCAACAGCAGCAGCGAGGAGTCTGCCAATAACGAGTCGGAAACGACCAGTGACCCCGAAGCGACGCGTCCTCCCGTGGATGGTTCTGATCTAATTGCAGAATCTGAACGTGGACAAGAAATGCGAAACTTTCTGAGTGGAATCAGTTTCGGTGGTGCCGATAGTTTTGCCGATACCAGCAGTCCCGAATCTTTGGCCTTGCAGTGGTTGGTCTTGGAAGATCCTCTTCAACTGGATCCCACCGATGCAGCTCAACAGTTTCAATTGACCCAGCGATATGCTCTGGCTACATTGTGGTTCAATTCGGACTTTACCTGGGCTGAAGAGACCAATTGGCTCAACGAAGATGAATGTACTTGGTTAGGAATCACGTGCACGGATTCGACGGAGACTGCCGGCAACAGTACTGCTAACACCGCCTCCCGAGCCGTCACAATCATTAATCTCGAAGGAAACAATGTTCAGGGCAATATTCCCCAAGATTTGGCTCTTTTGAACTCTATCGTAACGCTCAATCTGTCTGACAATATCATGGAAGGTGAAATTCCTGCCAGCTTGACGTCCATCACGACCCTCGAAGAACTCATGTTGGATCGAAACTTGCTCGCCATGGACATGTCCAACTTTGATTGGTCCGGTCTTGTTAATATTCAATTGTTGGATGTTTCTTCCAACAAATTCTCGGGCACTTTGCCGGATAGTTTGTGGACTTTGACGACGTTGGAGGTTTTGGTGCTCGATAACAATGCTTTTACAGGAGAGTTGAGCGGCAATGTGTCCCAATTGACCCAATTGAGTACGTGCTCCTGAAAATCTGTTGGATTTGTGTGCGTGTGTGTGCGTGTGCGTGTGTGTGTGGTTGTACAATGCTTGTCGTGATATCTCACATTATACTCACTATAATTCCACCAATCGCCCCTTTCCCATGCAGACCGGTTCACTGCGGGAGGTAACCAATTGTCCGGCGCACTACCTACGGAATTGGCCGCCTTAGAAAACCTTGAGGTTCTCTGGCTGTTCAAGAATCAGTTCTCCGGGCCTCTCTTGCAAGCATGGGGGTCATCCCTCCTCGTTCTGGATGTCTACGAGAACCAGCTCACGGGACGCATTCCAGGGAATCCTCTGTCCAATGTTCAGAGTCTTCAACAGCTCGTCTTGGGAAAAAATCAATTTTCTGGACCTATTCCCAACGCTGTCGGTGCCCTATCGGAACTCACTGTATTGAACGTGGAGGACAATGCCTTGACTGGCGACTTTCCCTCTACCCTTGGAGCTCTCGGTAACTTAGTTACCCTCCGTTTGGGAAACAATCCCGGCTTGGGAGGAGAAATTCCCGCTCTCCTTTTTGACCAATTGACATCCTTGGAGGAAATGCGTATGTCTGGACTTGCCTTGACAGGGGACTTGAACGCACAAGATTGGGGCAATCTTCTCAGCTTGCGCGTTGTAGACTTTTCCAACAACAATTTTGAAGGCTTCCCTGTAAACATTACTGTTTGCGAAAACCTAGAAGAGTTGAACTTGAGCAACAATCCTTCCCTGGGAGGTAACATTCCCGAGGCCATTGATGAACTAGCCAACTTGAAGGTGCTTATGGTGGCCAGTTCCGGATTGATTGGTAACTTGACCGATGCCGTTGGAAACTTGCCAGCACTAGGTACGTTGATTCTTAGTACCGTTGGTGAATAATGGACCGTGTGGGTCCTTGGGAACACCGTAGAATTCAACTGTTTGAAAAGCCAGAGCACACTCACCAATGTCTCTCCTCCGTTTAAATTGCCAGAAATCTTGGACCTTACCAATAACACTTTGTTGGGAACTCTTCCTGAGTTCGATTCGTGGACCAATGCCCAAGAAATTAAGCTCGGTACAAACTTTTTCACTGGTCCTATCCCTGAGTCTGTCGGAAGCTTGCGTCGTCTAGCAACCTTGGACTTATCCATTAACTTTTTAGGGGGGGACATCCCTGATGCTCTCGGAGATGTCGAGTCGTTGTTGATGCTCAAGCTGGGAGGGAATGCGAACGAAGAGCCCTTTAGCGGATTCACTGGAAACCTACCTGGAGCACTTGGTAATTTGAGAAACTTGGTGGAGCTGGAGGTGTATTCGAACCGTTTTACTGGTCAATTGCCACTCGAATGGGGACAGTTGGACAAGTTGGAAACTCTCGATGTTGAATTCAACTCTATAACCGGCTCTGTTCCCGGTGAATATTCTGGCATGACTAGTCTACGAGAGTTTTACCTCTCCAACACTGGCATTGAAGGTGCTGTTCCCGAGGAAGTTTGCCATGACAGTCTTGCTTTCTTTGTCGTTGATTGTGATGTTGTGTGCACATGCTGCTCGCAATGTATCGAAGAGGGAGAAACTAGACGAGTCAGGTAAGCGAATTGATAACAGAGCACGAAGAAACTTAGTAGAGTACGTTGAAAGGAGAAACAGTATTGCCATCTCAAGCCTCTGCAGGTTGAGGAGTACTGTCTACTGTGTGGAAATACTGCATATGAGTATTAATTATTACTATCTTGTTTGAATTGAAATCAAATACTACTAGTCTTCAGATACGAGCTTTCGTACATCCCTCTGCAAACTCTTGTCCATTTAATAGAATGCCTTATTTTATTTCTTGGCAATTACAGCGCGGCAAGTGCGTTTCTTCATTGCTTCATGTCCCGCTTACAACCAATCGGGGTACCAACCTTGGGCCATGAGAAACGTGCGAAGTCCAAATCTTGCTGATGCCCACGTTCCAACTGGCAAGTACCCAACGTTTACTGCCGGAGGGTCGCTACCGCACTTGAAAACTTCGTTGTATTCGCGAAAGTCTACACCATGATATACGTTGAAGCGATGGTTTGGGTCGTATTTATGTTTGATTTCCAGCAACCTGTCGTAGCTAGGTCCAAACAAGGTCTGCTCCCAATTCTTCTCATTGACGTCGTGGTGGTTGTAGCTGGCACTCCATTCCACCTCTCGACCATTGGCGAATTTTAAGATTCGTTCCATTCCAGGATCACCCTCCGGTTCAGGACCAAATACGGCCTCGCGTAATCCAGGGTGAACAGATGTGGTATCCTTACCCATGAAACGAGCCTTTCCACCAAGGTAGTACATGTTGAGGAGCTCCCCGTTGATAAAGAGCTCAGAAAAAAGATCGATCAATTCCTCCGTCTCTTCTTTGGTGACCTTGTATGGAATAAAACGAGACGTTCCGCGTCCAAACTTTGGCGGGAACGGATTGATCGAATTCCCTTCCGGATCGGGATCGGGATCCCAAAAGCTATCTCTGATAAATACCAAGTCACTTGGCCGGTCGAAGGGTGGGTCGATACCCTTACTTGGAAGGGTATCGTACCAAGCATCCAAGGCAACAACCAAATCGCTAGCCTTTGCTTCTTCTTTGGTTCCCAGGTAGGTCAAGCCCATACCATCGGGTTTGATAAATCCCCCCATCCATTTTGGATCAGTGTCCGGCAGATGGGTAACAAAGAATCTAGTCCATTCGCGAATCAATGCTTCATCCGGGCCCTCACCAAATCCAAGATTTAAATCGTAGCCGCCATTCCCAGAACCACCGAAATTGAGACTGGCAAAGGGTGAAATGGGATGGAGCTGATACTCCACTGATATCAATACGCCCCAGTTTCCTCCACCACCACCGCGCAAGGCCCAAAATAGATCCGGATGGCTGCAGGCATCAACGGTAACGTAGGACGTATCTGCGAGGACCATTTGGAACGATTTTACTTGATCAACGGCGTATCCAAAGGACCTGCAAAATGATGTAAGTCCCCCGCCCATGAGAAACCCTCCCGACGCTGTGACTGTTCCACAAAGTCCACGGGTCAGAATGTAGTCATCGCGGACGCGATTCATAACTTCGTCAAAGTTTTCTCCGGCCGCCACGGTAATGGTAGGTCCATGTTCCGTGCCACAGCTGTCGATAAAGTTGGCACTAATGCCACTATCTTCACCAAAGACAGGGTCTCCTTGTTCATTCTTCATGTCACTGGTTATTGCTGCTGCTGCTGTTTCTGGGGCATTCACAAAATTGTCTTTGGGATAGTTTCGAACCCATATCAACAGCGAATCTGCGTGGGTGTTCTGTCCTTGCCAATTGTGTCCACCTGCTTTAATCGAAACGGCGATATCGAACCTGTTGGCAAACCTGAGAGCTGCCTGGATATCTTCTACTGATTTTGCTTCGACTGAATAACGGGGAAGATTGACCGACGAGAACCAATTACACTGGTAGTTTATGCAGGCCTGAGTCTGAATACAGATACCGTTGCCTTGAGAGAGGCTGGGATCGACTGTGGGTTCTGGTTTGGCGCACTTCCAAGCCCATTCCAGATTGGGATTGTTGATTGGGCCGTACAGGAGGTCGGGATCCGACAATTCACGACGGAGCTCTTGCCAATCATCCCAGGTTGGCCAGCCGTCGCAGCCTGGTCGATTATACGCGACAGCATGGCCCATCAATAGCAGTACTACTAGGTAGAGCGATAGAGCAATCCGATACATGTTTACAACAATTGGAATGGTCAATGACAAGTGAATCTGTGATCTGTTCAACTATTTGCCCGCAACACATGTAAAAGCGTGGAGAAAGGAAATGAGTTTCTGGTAATGCTGTAATGTGGTACTAGCACAAGTACTACCTGGTAGACTACTATGGTACTTTTACTGGAGAATTTTAACAATTAGATAAAAATGAGAATTGAGGAGTCGCCAAGGAAATTCAACCGAAATGTAATAATTCTTTCATTTTAATAAATTCTTCTTTTCACTCAGGAGAATTTTAACAATTTAATAAAAATGAGAATTGAGGAGTCGCCAAGCAAATTCAACCGAAATGTAATAATTGAATTTTACTTTCCACTCAAGAGTACCTTCACTGTACTCGAGTACCTGGTACTAAGGGTACTACCAGGTACCTGGTACCTGGTACCAGGTACCTACCTGGTACTGTAGTAGACTACCAGCAGTAGTAACAAGAAGCAAGAAGTCCTTGTACCGTACTACCTGGTACCAGGTACAAGACTACGGTAGTACTAGTAGTAGTTGCCCCTTGTTGTTGCTTTTGATTGTTACCAGGTACATTACAGTAAACTACGCAGGCAGAGAGATTTGTGTCAGATCTCCACTAAATATATATTCTCATTTTCTTTTTCTTCTTCTGAGAATGCATGGAAAGCACCGTACTGGGACTACCAGTACGTTCTTTCAAAAATGGAAGGTACATAACTCTCCCTCCCCCCCTAAAAAATCAACAGAAGAATAGAATAATTTGTACACACTAGAAAACGCGGCTGATGATAATTCGCCTCTCATTTTCTGCTTCTAATAAGTAAAAGAGGTACAGGCTCTTCAATGAACCATAATATATTCTCAGATTAACCACTCTTTCTATAAGTTTATTACTGATTGCTACAAAGACTTGTGTGCATATCAGCTCCTCGTCATTTTATGGAGAAAATGGCTGTACGGTGTTGACGTTGTGGACTCGTACCATGGCCGGGGGCGGAATCAAGAACCCCATTTCCCTGGATCGCTCCTCCAATTGTTTTCTTGCATGGCCTTGCATGCCTTCCCTTCGTCGTTTCTTCTGTTGTTGATGGCGAGATTCGAAACTTGATTGCGATGTGTTCGGGCTCGACAACAGTGTCCTGGCGGGAGATCCTGAACTGGGAGTGGTTTGCTGGCGCATGATGAAAAAAAAATGGATACTTTACTTTAGTCTGTAGTATATTAGGATGATAGTAGTACTTAATTTCGAATATTTTCTTTGTCCTCTTCTGGCAATATTTTTATGACTTCCAGTGCAACTTAAAAAACTTAACCACTGGTTTTTCTGTGTTATTCAGGAAGGTTCATATTTTTTCATATCACTTTCATTATTGACCGAGTTTTATTATTTTTTAGCATTGCAGAAATTGTTCATGAAATTTTGAATTTTCGTTCCTTCTCCATAGTACCCATTCTAAATTGGCTACTCCGAATACATCTTGAAGAATTATTATCCCCGACTGATACCGAAAACAAGTTGCCCGGGGGGCTACTACTAGCTAGTCTAGCTAGTACGAGTAACAGGTAGTAGTACGAAAAAATAATCCAATTGGGTTGCTTCAATGCGCCACGAAGGTTCGACAAGCGATTATTACTACTGCTAGTAATCTAGTAGTAGAACAAGACACACCAGGTAGACGCGAAGTTCTGGGATTTGCCACAATAATTATTTTGTTCCTTGCCCTACTCTACTGCATGTCTGTACGGATTGACATCGCCGATCGATCGTCGCAGTACTTTTAGACGGGTATGCTGGTAGACTGCTGGTGTTAATTAGTACTGAGTAGTACTACTCCTCCGGAATACCTGTTAGTAGCTCCTTCAGTATCTGGTTGCCTTTGCCGTACTAATCTCCTTGAACAATTGAAAGTTGTCGGTCTCTATGCAACGAACTTCTTGCTGTTTTGATTTTTCTTGACGTCATACATACATCGCAAAGACACATCATGTTATTAAGATAGACTTTACTATGCTGATGATATTTCAGAAATCAACGTATTCAGAACGTCCGAGGAATTACTACTCGCGCGTTGCTGACGTTGATGACACCATACGACACCACACACCGTCGTACTGTAGATTTCTAAAAATGATGTATTTTTTAAAACTTTTTTGAAGAATTTTTTCTCTAATAAATTCAATTTAAAAGAACAATAAAACTTTAACAAGCTTACCAAAATGAGTTTCATGAAAAAGACTGGAAAGGCCTTTGCCGACATTATTCCCGGACTTGGCCACTTTGTTTTTGATGACAGCGTAGGCACTATTTTTATTACCTCTGGAAGTGGTGTGATTGGATACCGTGTCGCCATTTCCCTGTTGGAAGCCGGCCACAAAGATGTTCGTGTCGGAATCTGGAAAGGAGATCGTCATGATACCGATTCGAGCTTTGGTAAACAGTGTGCTGATGCGCTGGCCGCCAAGGGAGCGGATGTTATCGACTTCGATTGGACCAACGAAGACGGTTAGTGTAATTTGTTTCACAGTTGATCCTTCTGGATGTTGTCCTGAAATTTTCCCGATTCTATCTTGTCTCATCATCTCCTTTATCTATAACATACTCTGAAAAGGCTTTGGACGGAGTTGCGACCGTCTTTTGCTCGCTTCTCCACCTTGAGGGTTGGTCTAGCGTCTTTCCCTCCTTCATCAAAATGTGCAAGAAGAAAAACGTCGAACACTTTGTCAAGATCTCCTTCTTGCGGCCAACCCATGCCTTAAAGGGAGTTACGGCTGCTGCCAGCCAATACAGAGAGTCTGTCCCCTTTGTTTCCTTTCATGGAACGTGTGATGATCTCTTGGAGGCTTCCAAGCACGATTCCCGAATTTCTTACACGATCCTGTGTGCTTCTCACCTGATGTCGACACCCTTGCTCAACCAAGGAAAGGTCTTGAGTCTTGAGAGAGGATCACAAATTCATTACCGCCAGTTACGGAATGGGTGTCAACTATGTTTCACCCAATGATGTTGCTGATTGTGCCGTGGTTGTCCTGCTCAACCAAAAGCCCCATCGGAACAAGGTTTACAACTTGACTGGACCTGGTCCCATTACCGACGCTGAAGTGGCCAAGTTGCTCACCAAACATTACGGAACGAACATCGAACACGTCGAATTGGGATATCATGCCTACAAGGAAGATTGCCGCAAGCGCGGCTTACCCGAGTGGCAGATCAAGGATGCCGCTTCCTTTGAACGAATCAAGGCCAGTGGTGTGGATGAAATGTCTTCTTCGTACACAAAAGACATCGAAAAGATTACCGGCGTCAAACCCGAGTCCTTATGATGACTACCTCAGCAACAAGTCGTGCATGCGCCCCGGAATGGCCTTCCCTTAAAAAGCAACGTGATAGTAGTGTCCAGAAATAATGAATTAAAATGACGAGATGATCTGGATGTAGAACATTATCTCGTCCAATATTACTTGTACACGCACGTCTGGAGTGATGTAAGTCAACGCTCGATTCAATTGTTTACCTTCGCTTTCGCAAATACACAACTTTACAATAATTTACAATTATAGTTTAAATTATCGTTAAAATGTACTCAGTGCAATTTCTGAAACCATAATATCTGGATAATCTTGGAAGATGTTGTAGATTGTAGAGTAGTCTACATACCCGATTTGTTTTTTAAGCAAAATGTTTTTTGGTGCAACGTCCCAGGCATCCTGAAGGCAGGAATGAAGGCACCAGTAAGCAGTGCCTAGCACTCCATGTGGATGGCGCATCGCTAGAGCACCCGGTAGTTTGTTTGAAATCGAATTGGAGATCACCTGAATAACACTATGATGTTGTGAAGTTTGGCACAGTGCAGAAACGCATAAAAAAGTTCGGATGCCGAGGCGAGTGTTCCTTATCTGTCCCAGGTTTAGCGTAGACCTGATTTTTTTATGCCGGTAACGTTCAGTAGTAATACCGATCGAATGCTTAATAATCTTTGTCGTGGAATGGTTGGCGCGAACGTCAGTCCCCACCGTCTAGTAGTGCTAGACGAGTTACCATTTTCAGGCTTAAAATTGAAAAATAAACATGATTGATGAATCCGGTGATGGCAGTACTTTACTTTCAGCCAAGATCAGTAGACCACTTCTAAAGTTTGCTGATTGTACTGCGTTCCACCCTATTATACTTAAAACGACATCACTGTTTTGAATTGTGACTTTCCATAAATAAATCTATGAAATAATGATATTTCAACATGCATTTTCTGCTTCCAACTCTACATAATATATTGGCGTCTCCCATCATCTGTTGTGTATTATCTTGCCGTTGGATCTTCAAAGATATTGTTGGGGTCTGTGATGTTACTACTACTATTGTTGCCATTCTCAACATCATTCCCAGTAGGTGGTGGTTCTGGAACACTCACTTCCACAAATTGAAGATCACGAAAGATTTCTTGTGAAATATTTTGTTGCAAGTATTCCACGTACGTTTGAAATGTTGTTGTCGTTCTTGTCGCATTGGAAGTTGATGATTCCATCCCAGAAGAAGAAGAAACAAAGGGATACACTACAAGTTCTTGAATGATTTCGGGTTGCAATCCACCTGGTTCGTCGCTTTGTGAAATTTCTCCGTTGCCAAAAAATGTTGACACCATGTACACGACTTCTAGTGGATACGTCAATTGTAATACGGATGTTTGAATCACGCTCGAAGCATTGGAAGATGATGGTTGTATTCCTTCCGTGGTAGAGACTCTGGCCGTTTGATTAATTCTGTCCCCAATGGTCGATGTAACATTGTGCAATGTAAAGCTTCCGACCGTGATTTGTGTCCCTTCTTCTTCCAATTGCTTGAAATATGACTCAAGATAAAGCTCGGTAGATGCCCTCCACAATTCAATCTCAGCATCATTCAGAAGAAGTTGATCTGGCTGCTGTGACTCTCGGTCAAAATCAAGTGTCATTACCGTCTCGTAGACATCATCCTCGACCACTGTATTGACCATTTGAGGAGGTCGCGTAGGCGTTTGTGTGGGTGTCAGGGATGGTGTAGCGGTTGAGATAAGAGATGGTGCAGCTATTGGGGCTTGAGAATTATTACTACTACTACCACCACTGGTACTGTCGTTTTGGTTGTTATTGGAATTCATTTCTTGTCCCAGCAAAAACCCCAAAACAATAACGCCCGCAGCTAAGAGCAGCACACAAACCACCAAAGGCCAAAACAGAGTTTTCTGATACGACGACGGCGACTGGTTTTGTTGAGGATCTTTACCACTATGATTTGTGATAGATTCGCTTTCATGATCCGTTTCCACAAGAACGCCATCTCTGCCGCTGCCATCGCCACCGCCACCGCCACTCCTACCACTGCGACCAGCGTCCGTTACTCGAATTCCATCTTCATCAAAATAAAAATCCCCTGCTCCCTCATCCTCTTGTTGTCGATGATGAAGGTTACTCATAAGTACTTTTCTTCGACTCAATTTCCTGATACCTTTCTTGGTTGGTCGAAAGAAGTGGTAGTAGTTGTAATGATAATAATAGAAGCACCCCCTTCCCGCAATTATGCCATATTTTTGAAGTTTGAAGCGACTTTTTGAGAATCCAAGACACTTTTTAAATGTACTATTACTACTGTACTGTTATTAGTAGTCTTGTAGACTCTAGCTACTGTAGTAGATTGGTGGGCGCAGTCCTCCTTTTTTGAATGTTCTTCGGAGTATTTTCATGAATTATGTCTCAAAGGGACATTGCGAGAATGTGTGCGATCCGGAAACGCAGAGTGTGACTGACGTATTCGTGAAAAGACGACGGTTATACGAGTTTTTATTTATTAGTGGTAGGCCAAAAACAGTCAGCGCAGAACCACAACATGATGGAACGCAAAAAAAAGATCCTGAACTAGACCTGTAGAAATCGTTTAGATAGTTTTAGATAACCAACAACCTACCTGGTACTATTTTGTGAAAACAAAAAGGCGTCCAAATAATGAGACTGTTCAAGATTGGACTATATTTTGACTTGTTCAACCTGCTGTCTCTTACGTCGGGCTTTGTAATAACATCAACATCAAAACGTTATCATCATCATGTGCTTCATCTTCAGCAGACCATTATTTCTGTTCTGAATGATAGGAAACAATTTGTAGCATTTTCATCCTCTCCGCTGTTCAGTACACTGTCAGATAAAACCACTCATCAACAAGATGACACAGCAACCGAGGAGATCCCAATACTACACAATCATACGGTGACATTTCCAAATTATTTGGAATTGACCGCTGTTCCTCGAGGCGACTTTGTGGCCTCCGATCCTTGGACTGTTACCTGCTCCTCCTCTGGCGAGGAATACACCTTTCGACTCTTGCTCGTCCCACGCGGACAAGGTGCACCCGAAAGTACATCACAGATCCGCACTGCATCACCACTTCACAATTATGACGCTGCTAGGGACAATGTGGGGTTATACTTGCAGTACTTACCCCACCAAAAGCCAGAAGATACGGTCGATGTTACGTTTAATATCCGTATCAAGGGAAACCAGCAAAACAATAATGGTCCAAAATTTGATGTTGATTGGACGACGGGAATGCGATTCAGTTCGACTGAAAATGTGGACCTAAAAAATGGATTGGCCAATGATTTTGGGGCCTACATGATGCAATCACGTTTATTGGAACATTTTATGGGAGGAGATCAAGCTAAGAATGAACCAATGCAGGTTCAAGTGTCGTTAAAAATTCATCCACCACCACCAACAATAATAGATCATGATCAACAATCTCCCGCTACTCGTAACAATCCTTTGACGCTTTCAGACATTCGTCAAATCGACCAGCAGACGAGTATCCATGAACAGCACAACGCAACCAATGTCCGTGTAGGAATGGTAATTGTTCCCGTCTTGAGCAAATTATCACAACGTCCTCGTTTGTTTCAAGCAGGGGCATATCCTGGAGTAGAATATCGTCTAATGCGTATTCTGGACCCCCAAACTCAGCAGGATATTTTTTCATCGGTACCGGGTGCCTATTATGACCTCAAACCCATCTATCCCTTGGTACCAAGATTGGAACGTCCCTGGCCGATTCGCATCAACGAACGAGATTTGCCCAAATTGGTTACATCGATCCAGTACAATGTTATATATGCTGTTGGATCTCTCTTGACGGCTGTCACGGGACTGATGTCGGCGTTTATTTTTTCTCAACTGGTATCCTTGTTTTTTATCCCTTCCAAATCCATGGACCCTACCTTTGAAGTGGGAGATGTTTTGGTGGTAGAAAAAATCACTCCTCGTATCATGAACAAGATCAATCATGCAACTCCCAAGGTTGGAGATGTGGTGTTGTTCCACCCCAATGACAAACTGCAAGAGATTGTACAATCGTCGGGTGGACGAATCTCCAATCGTGATTTGTTTGTCAAACGCGTCGCGGCACGACCGGGCGATTCGATATCAGTAGACAAGGCCGGGAGTGTTACCAGCATCAATGGTCAACGGCAAAACAACGAGCAACGGAACTTTTGCGAAGAAGAACCATTGAAGTTGATTGAACGATTTATTGAACCAGTCGACAATCAAGTAATTCCAGAAGGACAAGTCTTTGTTCTCGGTGATTGTAGTTCGGTAAGCGTGGATTCCAGAGTGTGGGGTCCACTATCGAACGACAATATCGTGGGTCGACCCGTAATACGAATCTGGCCCTTAAGTCGATGGGGAACTGTGCCAGCCCTGCCAATAATGTCGACCACGTCGATTGATGCTGACAGTCAAATTCATGCAACAACAAAACGAGAGGGGAAAATTCCATTGACGACTCACTGGAATTGATCTCTCTATGATACGGAATTTTAAGGAAAAGGATGGACCAACTACCATAGTCAAGCATTCATTATCATAGATATGATGTTATACTACACTATTCATTTCTCATTTCTGCGGTAGCTACTAGTTCTACCAGTAGCTAGCTATTCTAGAGTGGACGAGTCCTTATTTTTCTACAGTAATCCATTGAGTACTAGACTACCAATAGTAGTACTACTAGTAGCTAGCTAGTCTAGTGGAGTCCTTAGTAGTTTTCTACTAGTACAGTAATCCATTGAGTACTAGACTACCAGTACTAGTTTAGTAGTAGTACTACTACTAGTACGTAGTACAGTACTGTAGTACACTCATGAGATTGGATTTGTGACGGATTTATTCTCCAGAAGACGATCTTTAGTTACATGACACAAGTTTAATTGAATAATGCGCCAACGACACCAACCAAAATTAAGCTCACATTTTGAGCATTTTCTATTTTCTTGACTTCACAAAACTACAATTTTCAACTAGAAACAATGAAGTTCTCTAGACTATTGGAATTTGTCCTCGTTCTAGCTAAGATTAGGTTAATCTCGTCAGAGAACAGAATCGTGTCCAGCAGGGTAAGGAGAATGTATCTTAGCGTCACAAATCAATTCGGCGTTCTTCTATCGCTGACCACTCTCCCCTCTCCTTTTTCCAGTATCGTCAGGGACGAAATCTTCGACCTTCTCCACAAAACGAGGAATTCAGGTTTGATGATGTTCTACCTCCGTCTAATAAGTTGTGGTGCTCCTTTTTGAATTTCTGCGTGGATGAATCCGATCCTATCGACTACATTCCCATCACCGAAGGACCATCCTGGGGAAGCGCGAATACGAATACTCCATCGGTTTCTCCAGTGCTGGCTCCAACAGTCATGCAGGAAACACTTTGCGAATTCATGCAGCTTTGCGATACCAACTTCACAACCACGAACATTATAGCTCCTGATACTGAAGTGGAAAAAGTAGAAATAACAATAAATGATCCCAGCAGGACTCCGTCCGCAGGCACTGCAGGAACACCCACCTTGATGCCTACACAGGTCCCCACCATGACACCAACTTTCAAACCACCTCCTGCCTATGAAAGAGAATGCGAGTTCTTGGAGAACTGCGAACCAACCAAAGCTCCACAACCAACAGTGGCACCCACCGAGGTGACACCAGAACAGACCCAGACACCGACGACAGTTCCCGAAGTGGATCCCGAGGTGTTGGAAAATGAAGAAGCGAAGACCTTCTTGTGTGCAACGTTAGGATGGTGCGACTTAAGCAACGGCCTGTTAGCCACTCAACCTCCGACAGGTCCTAGCATGGCGCCCACATCAGTGGCCCCGACACTTGCCCCAACTCCGGCTCCTACACGTCAACCGGCTTTGTTGTGTCTATTGAGTCAGCTCTGTTAAGTAGTGACAAATGGGAAATGGGACGAATGGAGAAATTTGTAAGTCAAAGATCTGACTAGAGTTGAGGATGAGGAAATACAGTTTAATACAATCAACTTGCTTAAACGTAAAAGAAAAGGCAATTTAAGGCCCAGCAGAAAAAAATAGGATTATTATCCATAGCTACTTCAGCAGGATATGAACCTTTTTGTACACTCTCTACTTTGCTATTAACCTGCCGTACATTTTATTAAATAGTCTTACGAAAGACGCCATTGCTGTCAAAAACTAGAACATCCAATGAAGGTTCTGAGAGCCTAGATGTGATCGCATTCGACAGCATTTGAATGCATAGGATCCTATGTTGCCTACACCAGGCCATCTGCTTTCAAACACGACGTTTCACTCGATCGACGTAGGTATGCAATCCGCGCGGATCTCTTTTCTTAATCTTTTTCGCAATGATTCGTTGTTCTTTGCTGAGAGGATTCAATCATTTCAGACTGGGACCAAAAACCGAGTCTATTGCTGGTACTCAAGTCTAGAAGTACTCTAGGTATGAGTAGACTACCAGTCACAGCTGTATTAGAAGATAGCTGCTCTGTAAGGTACCTGGTACTACTAGTCTACCGGTAGTCTACTAGAGCTAGAGTGGTCGCATGGCACATTCAATGCTGACTGAATCTCAGTCACTTGCTTGACATCATGTTCGAAGAAGTTCGCCACGATTTACTGAGTCAGTCAGACCTGCAGCAACAACTCTTGAGAATCCTTGCTGATCCGCGAGACTCAAGAAGAAAGCCGGATTTATCATTGCGTACAGTAAATTGTATACACTGCCATGTGATGTCGGACCAACAGTAAACTCCGTCGAAAAGCAAACCACCTCAGAACGCAAAAAAGAGTCGTGGCCACTATCTTAGCCTGACTATTAGTTAAAAAACCTCCCCACCAAACCAGCGCATCATCTTCAACACATTATATGATTCCTTGTCGGCGACAATAATAATTACAAAATTGAATCTCGTAATTATTCAACAATAAAGATCGAACTAGCAACACACATTAAAATAAAAACACTAAAATGGCACCACTGCAGCGACAATCCGATTTCCTCAGCGATTCTGAACATTCTTTCATCGATGTTGACGCGTCGTTGGAGCCTCAGCACTTGAAAGCCAACGACAACAGCAGCAACAACAACAACAGCAATAATGACTCCTCCGCACCTCGCCGATCGGTCCGGTTTGGTTCCGTACAAGTTCGCGAGTACGATCGCATCGTTGGTGACCATCCAGAAGTGAAGGTTGGACCTCCCATTGGCATCGGTTGGGAATACATGGAACTCGAACCACTGAACATGGAAGAGTACGAAGCCCAACACCAACGAAGATTCGTTCGTCGTCTTTCCAGCATTACCCGTAAAAACATGCTGCTGAATGGTTTTGGCATTCCAGAAGAAGAAATACGTCAAGCCGAACTGGAAAACCAGCGTATCATGGCGCAGGCCGCCAAGAAGAAGACGGCACTGGCACCCGTTCGTGTCGTGAAATCGGCACGACGAAAGCTGAAAGGAATGCTGTTGGGAGATGCCATGATGAAAGGTTTGGCCGCCGCGGCCGGTTCCATGATTCCTGGTGGATCAAGTGGAATCATGGGCAGCAATGCCATGGGAGTCTACTAACGTCTTTTTCATACTATGTATTATAAGATGAAGGCATCTGCTACTCTTGCTGGCTAGCTCACTAATGCGCAGCCTCCGACGATGTTTTGTACAAACGAGCAAAAAAAAAAACACCGATTGTAAATCGAACATAGACTATACCATCTAAACAATCGTAAAAAGAAAAATGACTAGACCAACTAGCTTCTTTTAGAATGAACTTCTGCACACACACACGAGTATTCCAATAAAACACTGTTAGTTCCTTGTAAATGGAAGAGGCATGACTATTCGTAGCCTTCATCGCCATCGAAAGTAAGCCAGCACAGTGGAAAAGATTGCTCATGCTGGCCTGTCTTACTAATGGCTCTCTCGAGACGCAAAAGATCGGCACAAATCTCACGGTAGGATGACCGTTTCAGCGCCGACTTGTCCTTCTTGTCGCAGTCGTCGCCTCGGAAGGCTATGGAAGACCAGATCGGTAATTTCATGACGGATCGGTATTGTCGGGACCACGCGGGGGTTAAATACTCACGGCATGTTTCTCACGCATTGCTATGGAGTCTCCTGCATGCGTGAATCGATCCAAACGAGTTTGTTTCGAACGAAGGAGTCCCGCGCTCAAGTATGGACAATAAATAATAATAATAGGGTGCTGTACCATACAGAATAGTACGTTACCAACTGGATGACTCATGGAGAAATAGCTACTACCAACTTCCTCAGCGACAAAATTCAATGATGTAATGAGTAATGAGTACATTCAACCTTCAGTATCTGCACAATTATTGACTTGGCCACGACCAACTGAACTCATCTACTATAGTAGCTAGTATAGTAGCTAGTATAGTAGCTAGTTGGATAGAGTCTTCTAGTCAACATTAGCTAATGATGAACTACTCGACACTATTCTGGTTACCAGCTCTTGCTACATTGCACTCTCAAGTAGGTTTACATCCTTTGATCTTTGATTGCACAAACGAACAAAGGAGAGCACCAATCAGAACTGGTGCGAAGTGTTGCCTTAAATTACAACATGGGATTGACGTTATCATGATCACGGGGGCCCAGCCGTTAGTCGTCCATGCGGAGGTCCACAGCAAAGAAATGACTGGGTACTTCTTATGCAGGGCTTTACGGCTTCCACCAGGAAGTTCTGCTGCCTCAGAAATTACACTCAAAAAAGCTAAATCTTCTTGTTTATCCGTACTTCCTGAAACTTTTGAACGAATCATCACGCCTCTGAGCATTTCGATATCTCGCAAGAGCTGGAGTTTTCTGCGCACATCATCTTAGTGAATGTGTTCTTTCACCGAATATTGCAAATGTCGAAAGAAAATAATTGAAAGGATATCATAAGAAAAACGTGGCTAAACCCAGTCAGAAAGTGGGGAGGGAGGCTTGCCCAATTGAAAAGTGATACCTTGGATATCGATGTACACTGATGCGAGGTGTCAGACCAACGTACTGTAGCTGCATCAATCAACACGAATTTGGCAATCATTGTTGCTGATGCGCTTATGCTGCCATTCCGAAAAGTTGTTTCAAAGTGTGCCATGAAACCATAGGGTTTGTTAAATAGCAACATCGAAGACAGGCGTATTTGGGATTGGGATTTTAGATAGTCCTAGCTTAACCAAAAACCAAAACTATCCTTCATTTCATTGTTCAGCAGTTGAAGCTTGCATCTAACTAACTCAACAATAGCAGCGGGTGGAAATCAAGGGGCTCGGTATAGCTCCAGAATTGTTTTCGAGAAGACACTGAAGAGAAGGGAATGATACCTGCCGGGATGCTGTGCTGCTGTGATTGCTGCATTTGCTACGTACGCGAAATGATATTGGGGGTAGTCTAGTTGGTGGTCCTGGGAGAGGTATCGTGTATCGGTTTGGTATCGTGTATCGTGTAGTACTAATCTACCTGGTCGTAGGCTACGTACTAGACTACTGAAGTACTCTTGAAAACACAATTTTTTGGGGATTCAGTAGTGAACCAAGGAATTCGCGAGGGATTTTGACCACTGGACTACTATGTAAGTGCCAGGTACTGTACCACTCACTTCGACCAAAGTACCCTGGTAAGACGTCTTATTAAACTATGATTCACCTGGTTCTTGGCATCTCGATTTTAAACTTGACTCCTAAGTACATTATTGACATTTTTGTTTAATGATTCCAGGAAGGATGTTCATAGAAGCTGCCTTCATTAATTCAGCTGTTTTATTTCAAGCGGAGAAAAAAATATTTTTCTGCAATCAACGTTCAACAAAGCAACATAAAATTAATTTATTCGTAACATCACAAGTAACAAACAATTTGCATTACTCATCAGCGTTGCAAGCATGTGCGACGAATCAGTCATATTGGATCTTAATGCCCTAGGCTGCATGTATTTTCGTACTGGACAACAGCAAGAGGCCATGGAAAACTACCAAGCATCGCTAGCAATGCTCATAAACCATGGAAACAGATTTCACACCGACGACACCAACGTGAATAGGAGGCTTGCCAAGAAAAGACGTCGGAGCTACAAAATAGAATCCAGTTGCGGAACTATCTGTCAAGAGAACGGGACTACCAGGGGAGCCTTTGCCATGCAGATACCTTTCCGAGATGCTGCTACTTTTGAAGCAGCTCAACCATTGTTTAACAAGGTGCTTGTGCTTCCTCAAGACCAAGCCATCACACCTGAAAACTTTGATGTTATCTACGCAAATCTTCTCTTCAATACTGCACTTGTTATGCAGATCCATGGTATTAGAAAAGCGTGCAACAGATCTCTTGTGCAAGCCTTGGAAACCTACGAGTTGGCGTTCGACCTATTGATACAGGGCATTACTGAAGACGAGATTGATATGTCCATTCGAAATTGGTTGTTGTATGCGTTGTCTAACAACATTGCAACAATTTACGTGGCGGCTAGAGCGCCCTTTATGACCCAATATTTTCTGGGTCAGCTTCGTTACTTCTTGACGTATTCGGACTCATCCTTATTGTCTCGCGAAGACCTCAGATTTTATATAGTAAACTTGGACGTGTTGACCTGCCCGTGCATTTCTGCATGTGCCGCTTAAAAATCACTCAGTCCACAAGCTAGTTAGCTATATATGATAACGAGAGAGAGAGAGACTAAAACAAAGAAATGGAAAAAACGGCAGCGTGCTAGAATTCTTTCCTGCATAAATGAAACTGCCCTTTTCTCGAGCATGTCTAAAGGACCAGGAAAATGTAGTGCGTGATCTTTCAACCCATTAGTAACTGATCTCACGACAGACTGGTATTTTTTCACTGCCAAACACATATTTTAGACAGCTTGAAGTAGACTTTGCAGGAACTCGAAGGCGACAGCTCTAGAAAAAGGGAACTTATAATAAGCAGGGATTACAACAATTAACAGGCACCCGCGTAAAATGGTGTCAAATGAATGATTACAATCGAATCACATCCAAAAAAGAATTATGTAGTGAGAGCAGCATTGCGAGCCCTTTTCAATTCCAGCAGCTACAGTTGAAGAATTAACTGAGTATACTGCACCCCCCTGGGCCCCATGCTAGATTTTTCGCCATTCGGCGGTCATGGGCTCAAAAGGACGACGACAAGTACAATGCATAGCTAGACAATACCACCCAACGTCGCACGTTTCCGCATACTAGCTCGCATGCTTGCACGCATGCTTACACGCATATTCCTGGATTGTTCTTGTTCGTTTTGTTCTTCTTCGTCGTCCGCCTTGTCGTTTCGATCAAAAGTCACCAAAGGACGGCGTTCATTATTAAGTTCAGTGTGAATTCCATCCGACAACGTGGCCGAATGGTGAGGTTTTGGAGCACCGGCCGAAATCGTTGTTCCGGTGCTTTCGCCGCGATAGCGAAACTTATTCAGTTGGGGCATTGAATTTTCAAAGTCCTCCTCCTCATTATCCAAGTCCTGTTGACGTGGACCAAAGCGTAATAATGTCAAAATTAAGGCGACCGTAAAAGCGGCTGCGAAGTAGAGGCTCCCGGCACAGGCCACGCCGACTGCAGCAGACTAGACAATTTCCACAATAGGTGAGATCATCATTTATAAGCAGGAATCCGAAAATAATGATGTCTTCGCTACTTACCATCCACACGGACGCCGCTGTTGTCAAGCCGTGTACGACATGCCTCGTATCGCCCGTAATTTCGTCCTTGTCGGCTTCCTTAAAGATCAAGCCAGCACCCAGGAATCCTACCCCGCTGGGAATGGCTGCACTGACACGAGATGAATCCCACGACATGGGACCATCGATAAAGGCGTACATGGAATTTAGGCTAAAAAGGCAGGCACCGAGACTGACGAGGCTCATGGTTCGGATACCGGCGGGTCGGTCTGCCTCGCGTCGTTCCCAGCCAATGAATCCACCGAGAAAGACCGACCACAGCAGATTTCGCCCGTACAGGCACTCCTTCCGGGTCAAGAACATGAGTGCCGGTAACCGCATATGATCGCAGGGATTGTAAACATACGACGGATTCTTATAACTGATTTTCATCGCCAGTCGTTGTTGATCTGTAATCCAAGACTTTTCGCAAATTTGATCGTCGGTAAAAACGGTTTCTAGTACGACCACAACGCACGTGGACAAAACAAAGACCAGTGTAGCAGAGTACAGAGCCGATTTGAAAAGGGTGTATTCTGTAAAGTACTTTCTCATGGCGAACCGTTCCATGATAACAGCCGCAAAAATCAGCACGAACATTATCAAAACCAAGTAAAAAATGACATGGGATCCCTCCCATGATGACAAGAAAGTCATGTTGGATGGCTTATATTTCGTTAATTTTATTTTTCAAAGACTGCGCTTCAATAAAAAGAAATGTTTACTAATATGTTGCGAGCGAAAAATGAAATCCTGGTTAAGATGATGATAATAATTAATAATAATAATACTATTATTAATTATTTTGCAGGAGAGAGGATCTCAACGTAAAAAATGTGCTGATTCCAAAAGATTCATTTGACATTTTGAAAGATTCCAAGTTTCATCAGGCGGGAAGCGTGACTGACTGAGAGAAAAAAGCTCGAACCCCCCCCCCCCCCCCCCCCCCTACCAACAGCCTCTCCTCCCGGGCACACACTGTACTTGTTGGAACGACTCACTCATTTCTCATCAAAAATTAAATTATTGCAATAGCAACAAGCAAACAATATGATTAAACAAAGAAAGAAAGAAAGAAAGAAAGAAAGAAAGGAGAAACATCACGAACAACTAACTTTATGCCATTCGTTTGAATGATCTTAGCACATATATCTCCCTTTTTATTTGTCTGTCTGTAAATTTTCATCATGATGCGTCGTCATAAAAACTATGAAAAAAAAACTACCAGGTAACATTCTTTTGACCTTCTTTACCAGTCTGCAACAGTCCTCGCTGGTAAGGGTATCAGCTCAATTCTACCTGGTACTCTATCTCACGGTATCAGCTTTGTAGTCTAGTATAATACGCTATAATAATCTTACTGTATTTTTAGCGCTTGGTATGCGACGATTGCTGCTTACTACTGGTACTACTTAGCTAGCTAGATTAGTGCTACTACGTAGTAGTACTAGTAGATAGGTAGCTACTACTCCGAGTACTCTTTTACTTATCACTACTACTAGACTACTAGCTAGAGCAGTGGTAGCTGGTACTGGTACTATTCTTAGCTACCAGAGAATCGGAATACACTACTACTACTAGGCCTACTCCTACTACCTGGTACCTGGTAGGAGTAACTACTCGAGTACTATTTTACAGTAAATTTCCAATTAAAGTCTTTTTTAATAATTATTTTGTTCAAGCTCGCAAAATGACCGGTGCCGATACTGTAGCATAACACATGGTTGAAAAAGCCCTCCATCCATCATCATGATATTTTATTCCTCGTATTATTTTTTTGACTGCTAAAAATTTCAAGTTGCTCCTTTATAAACTCACTTTCCCTTCCCGTGGAATTTGTTTTAGAACACCCGAGTTCAAATAATAGTTGTTGATTTCCAAGATGAACGAAACTACCACTGATAAGCACAAAGGAGACGAAGAAGAATCAACAACATGGAAGGAGGACAGTACGACCAGTAAGAATAAGAATAGCAACAACAATACAAATACGACGACGACGACTAGTAGTACTTCAACAACAACGAGTGATACTAAGAATGCAGGTGATCCATTTGCGATTCGTCAAGAATTTATCCGGTTGACAACAACTGCAACGACGGCAGCTGTAACACCGTTGCAACCACCACCACCACAAACAACAACAACAGAAAAATTTACGGATGGTTATGAAAGTGACGAAGATGTGCATCCATCACTTCCTCCTCGTCGTTCTACGACGACTACTCGTCCTGGTCGACGATCTAGCCGTCGTCGTCGTCAACAACAACAGCAACAGCAACAGCAACAGCAACAGCAATTGAGTCATCAATCTGCTACCTTCAACAATACTCATACTCCGACACGTACCAGCAGTCGCAGTCGCAGCACAGTACCACCAACCACCAATTCCTCATCTCCTAGAACACTTGGAACGGCACTATCAGCTTCGTCGTCGTCGTCGTCGTCGTCCAATCATGATGCAATGTCTTTTACTGACGAAGCAGAAGCAGAAGCCGAGGCAGAAGCGGGAAAAGTAGAAACATTGAATCTAATGAACAACAAAGCCGTTCAAGAAAGCAGTGAAAAAGACGAAGAAGCAGAAGACGAAGATGACGAAGAAAAAGGACAACAAGGAAACAACGCAGAAAAAAAAGATCACAACAATTCTGCTCAACTGTACTTGACGTTGACAGGAATTTGTTGTTGTTTGTTGGTGTGTTTATTGATTGCCTTGTTGGTCTTGTTCCTAACCGGACAGTTCGATTCCAACACCGAAACAATCACGACCGGACAAATCATTGTTACACCGGTAGCACCCAAGGGATATGTTTTGGTTTTGCCAAACTACAGTCAACTGGCCATTGAATCTAATATACATGCTCCCCAACACAAGGCCTACCAGTGGCTCGTACAGGATCCGGCCCTTGGATCCTATTCGCAGGAACGAAAACTGCAACGATTTGTAATGGCCACAATGTATTATGCCACACGTGGATCGAATTGGACACAATCTCAATATTGGTTATCGTACGTCAAACACGAATGTGATTGGTGGCAATCATTGGTACCATCATCATCCTCCTCATCATCATCGATGATGGAATCATCGTCCAACCAAACAACGTCGCAACAACAACAACAATCAAACAATTGTTGGAGCGAACAGAACAATGTATCTGCTACTGATGATAATGATGGTGGTGATACGGGTGGTGATGATGCTACGGATGATAATGATAATGGTACTGCAGCTGCTTTCACAGAAGCTCGAAACAACATTTTTCAAAAACATCGACTACTGCTGGAAGGAGATGTATCAGGACCCGTCAATACGTCATCGTCATCGTCGTCGTCGTCGTCATCGTCAACCGAAAAGAAAACGGAACAGCCGACAACGGGAAGTTTGAAACGACTCGATTTGTCCGGGAATAACTTGGTGGGACGAATTCCTCCTGAAATCGCATTGTTATCGAATCTACAAGTTATTCATCTCGATCATAATACACTGTTTGGACCGCTTGTTTTAAATGATACCATGTCAGAACATCTCGTGTCTTGGAACATGTCCCACAATTTCTTGACAGGCCAACTGCATCCGTTTGGTCCTACCAAACACCTCGAGATCTTTGACTTTTCCTTCAATCAGATTGAGAGTCTTTCTTCGAACTTTTTGTTGACAAACGATGAAACTATGATGAACCTTCAAGACGTGAATTTGGCGTTCAATCGACTTGAAGGTCCTTTATCACGGTTTGTTACGAATTTGAATACGACAAGTCTAACATCCTTACAGTTGCAACAAAATCGATTGACAGGCAGTCTCGGAACTACTATTGGTCGGTTCACCAATCTTCGTAAGCTATCATTCGATAGCAATACTGTTGAAGGAAAACTTCCTACAGAACTGGGACTGTTGATCAACCTTCGAGACCTCGAAGCCTTTAATAACAACTTGACAGGTCCTGTCATTTCCGAATTGGGACACTTGACAAATCTACAAACAATGAGTTTGTCTGGAAATATGTTACAAGGAATGTTACCAACGGAACTCGGATGGCTCACGAAATTGCAAGAACTGTGGTTGTACGACAACGATCTGTCAGGAACGATTCCTACGGAAATGGAAATACTGGTTGGTGACAATGTCACAGCTGCTGGAAGTGGAGGTGGTGGTGCTAGTGGAACCTTGAAAGCCCTGGTTGTGTACAACAATCAGTTGACGGGAGTCGTCCCGAATAGTTTGTGTTCGCTCGATGTTGGTTTGCAATTCGATTGTGACACGGACACACTTTGTGGGTGCACATGCATCTGCAGTGATGTGCTCTTGGCAATGGCCAACAGTAGCAGCAGCAGCAGCAGTGAAAGCGACACTATTTCGGGATGATACAAGAAAACCTGATGTGGCGGACGAAAAAAAAAATGTTCAGCAGCCCCGCGCTAGCAAAACTCACAGTCCAACTCAGCAGTCAGCAGTCGTTTTGCACTTTAAACGATGGACAGATTGTGAAATAATTATGTCCTTGTGCATACGTGCACTTAAAAATCATATTTAATCGTTGCATATTTCTCTATCGTAATAAGGCCGCGACTCAAAACAGTAGGTAGTAGCAGTGACGTTGCATACGGTGAATGCAAGCCTTGAAACGAGCTTGCTTTGATTTATTGCCCTGCTATCCTCCTTGCGAAACGTTTCCAATATGAATGATAAGAAACCGAACAACGACAGATCAAAGCATACGAAACATACGTCTAATGATGCAGCAAGAGAGATAGATAAGTAGAGCAAGCGGTGGCAGGAGTACAACAATATCGCCAAAACCAGTGTTAATTGCTTAGCTGAGACGAAGGTGATACCACTGACTCAAACTACTTATTTCTCCAGCATAGTCCCCAGCGGGATTCTCTCCCAACGTGGATGGATGCATTGCAGGAAATCTTCTCAATTATTTCGCGTAGTTCATTGGAGCACAGATATGGTGCATCTTACATGCGCAAAAAGGTACATTAAATCAATATTGATGTGAAATGCAACCAGGCTGGTTGCCTTCAATTTGTTCGACAAAGCACATGCTTACTCAGGACCAATCATGGCGAGGATGGTTGGAAGGAAGATCAAACCATGGAGGACTCCAAACGTCACCAACCCAATGAAAGCAACAAAGATATTGTTGATCATAGCACTGGTACTAAAAACAAGGAGCATGACACCTAAAAAAGTGGAAATAGCACCAACTAGGATTGATGCTCCCATAGTAGAGAGCGTTTCCACCACGCGCTGTTCCCGTGTTCCCTTGGCTTCATAGTAGCGCAACAAAATATGCATAATAAAGTCGACCATGAGCCCAATCGACATGACAAGTGTGATGTAGCTGATTGCATTGATTTGCACCCCCGAAAGATAAAGAAAGCCCAGCATATCGATGTAAAGGAACGTAATAAATGGAAAGACAAAGAAAACGGCAGTCCAGTGTGGGATAAAGATCATTGCAATGATGCTCACTGTAATGATTCCTGTGATTGTCGTAAAGATAAGTTCATCGACAACAACATTGTAAAATCTGAAAGATATTACAAGGATTAGTACGTTAAGCAACAAAGTATATGAGGTCTTCCATGATGGACGAATAGAATCGGTGCAACTTACTCTAGAATGTGATAGTCATCCGCATAAGTGAAGAAGGCCCAGTCATCTTTGTCTTGGTTGACGGGTTGTCGAGCCGTCACCTTGCGCATATTTTCCAACATGGCAGTGCCTGCTTCTGTGGTCCGCATATCTACGTCAACGTAGGCAATGCAGCGTGATTCAACCACGTGACCGTCTTCCTTACTCAACGCAACATGTTCGCCGTAAAGATCTTCCCAACTGGGGTCCTTGAAGAACTCGCCAATTTGTTCATTGAACGTCAAGTTCCCCAGAGTTACGTTATTGTCAGAAACCCATCCCTTAAAATCTCTTAACCAAAAATAAACAGGAGGATGTGCAATGGCATTCGCGTCATAAAGGTCTTCTAGGTAAGCTTCCATTTGCTCTTGAATGACAGGATCCGATTGGTCGACATCGCGGAAGAATACATAAACGTTAAGACCGTTTCGGATAGTGTAATCGTCGAGGGCTGTATAATAGTCTCGCAAATAGGATTCCTTTGGTACCATGTCAATGTAATCAAACTCTTGTTTTAATTGAGTAGCACAATAAAGCATACCTCCAAAAATAATCAGGAAGGACGCGACAACAACTACCTGCACACTCTTAAGCAGGATTTTCTTAGCAAACCACTTCATGAAGCGGTCTGCAAAGTGCTCCTTCTCCTGCATCTTGGTAGGTACTTTTGTCTGCTTCGATGGCACTTCAGTATCATTGGATTTGTCGGCTACACTCGATTCATCGTCAGTTGACACTTGCGGTGGAGTAGCTAATGTTGACGGGATGCTGGACTTGGAATCAGGAGATTGCGGCAATACAGTTGTGTCAAACGTGTTTGTGGATGGAACTTCTGCTTCATCGTCATCTTCGTATGGTTCGATGGACCAAATGCAAATATCGCGACGATTAGCGGCGATTCTTCGCTCGTCCAAAACAACCAGGGAAATGAAAAAGGTAATTTGGTATATGAAATCAATGACAATGGTGGGAAAGGCTTTGATAGCAAAAGTATAGGTAGTAGTAGAGAGATATGGGTCAGATTCGTTGACCAAGAAGCTACAAACAAACACTTTTAACTTCAAGCAAAACATTGCGTACCATACCAGCACACCCAGGACACAGCGGGAATGTTGGAAAAAACACCCATGAAAAAGGCCAGTGCTGACGTTAGAGTCGTAATGGAAATGCTCAATCCAACATCGTCAATAGTCTCTTCGATTCTCTTGACTGGATCTTTGCGTGGATCAGTTCTGTTGTACGATCCGTACAGTATGAATGCATCGTCGAGGCCAATACCAAACATAAGAAAGGGCATCATGGTCGTGACCGGTGTGAACGCCACGCCAAACATAAACAAAAGACCGTATCCCGTAATAATACTCAGCAGGATACAGACGACGGCACCAATACCCAGCAGCATGCGGGAGTGGACCCGATGTGGTTTCCAAAAGACGAAGCAACAAAAACCTGCCATAATAACGAACACTGCTGGCAAGAGAGGTAGATCCTTGATAATGGACCGAAAGAACTCGTCACTGTACGATCGGTACGATGAGATCTCGATGTAGAAATCAACGTCGGGATCTTGGTTCCATTCGTTCTGCAACTGTTGGATCCGTTCGATGCATTTCAGTTCAAAGTCACCCGTGACGTTGGTCCAGGGCAGATCGAATTCGATCAGGAACGATTCGGCACTGGTCAGTTCCGTGTACGTGTCGTCATCGGTCCCATAAACAGCTGCTCGTTCGGCCTTGCCTAGAACACGAGCTTCATCCACAATGATTCCGTCGGGATAGATTGGTGCCGACAGTGCCGTTCGTACATCCTGATCATTGGTCACCTGTTCGTCATAAATGGCCAGCGATTCGTTCCAAAAGTCGGCCACGCTGTGAATCTTGCATTCTCCAATAGAGTACTCATCACCAAACATGGAGGCCCAGTAGCAGCCCTCTTCGTATCCCTCCAATTCACGAATGGCTGTTATGGCTTCAAAGGTCCGTCGAACGCCGTCTTGGCTCAGCACGTTCTTCCCATTGGCATGAATGATCATATCAAAATAGGCTGTTTCGTAATTAAAGTGAGATTCGTAGTAGTACCACATTGTATGGTCCATACTGAGAGCTTCCTGGGGTGGCCACAGATAGGCATTATCGGTTTCAATGACAAAATTGGTCAACAGACCTGCCATTAAAAATGACACGGAAGTGACAATGACAATCATGACGCAAGATTTGGGATACGTTGCTGCATAATGTGTCATCCATCGCAAGAAACGACAAGTGACGATGCGAATCTTATCAATACAGTGCGTCCACTTTCCGGCACATCCAGTCATGGTATAGGCATTGTTGGCTGCTAAATGAGGATTGTCCGTATTGTCTGTTGGGGGTTGGGGGGGGATGATGATGATTTATACGATATGCGAGAGCGAGAGAGGAATGCGATGAGTATTGTGATAAGGTTTAACATACACCAACGACACACACGCGCGCGCAAACGTCAACGGAAGGAACGTCACGAAATAATCATCATCACAGATCACAAAAATTCACCGTACCTTTGTGCTGTTTCAAATAATACTGTTCGTTCCGACTGCTTCTGGATGTGTGTTCTTCGTCATCGTCGTCTAGTGCTAATCGACGTACAAAGTAACTGCGATTGGAAGTAGAATCATCTCCTCCTGCTGAGAAAGCAACATGACTCTTTGTTGATGCACCAACAAGGCTGCTACCTGGTCCTACCATCAATGTACAAGAAGACGAAGAACGATGATATCGTCGTTGTTGTTTCAATGTTGTTGTTGTTGTTGTTGTGGGTACAACTTCGCCTACCTTAAAAAAAACACTGTAGGCATGTTGCTGTTGCTGTTGATTGTTGGCAGTATGATCATCTTCACTGCTAATGCTGGAGGCAGGACTTGAAGAAGTAGTAGTGACTGCGAAACATTCACAACAACCGGCACATCCACCACAATCAACACAAGATCTGTGTTCCGTACCGGTAGTAGCAGGAGTAGTGTCATTGTTTGACTTGACACAACTACAAATACATTCTGTGGTGGACTGGATTTCATTGTCTGATGCAGTCTTTTTCTTGTTCAGAAGTGCAACGGGGTCGGATGATGAGGAGGCTGATACAGTGGCTTTGTTCGTTGCTGCTGCTGCTGCTGCTGCTGATATAGTTCGTACGTGTCCATCCGTATCATCTTCTTCGTAGGACCGATCCGAGGAACAGCCTGTGACGGAAGCCGTCGTCGTTACAGAAGCAGACCGGTGCAGGATGGCATGGAACTGCTTGTAACTACTGCTGCCACTGCCACTGCGATTGTTTTTTCTAGCCCTGCTGACGTCCGTACATGGTATGGTAGCATCCGGTGTGATGACGGCACTCCTTTGAGCAACTCCTACTTGCACCTCTGTTGCAGAAGTGCTGCTGCTTTTAAAAGCATCGGCAGTAGATGGCATCGTTTCTTTCATCTTGTTGTTGTGTAATAATAATAATAATAATAATAATAATAATAATAATAATAATAATAATAATAATAATAATAATGAATGAGTTCGGTTAGCAGGGATTATAGACCAACTACTCAAGAAGGCTTCTCAGAGTATAATTAATACAAGTCTCTAGTAGTAGAAGACTAATACAGCAACTTCAGCTGTACGAGTGGTATGTTTGGTAATAATAAGGTATACAAAAAGTCGAGAGTTCTATTATTCGTTTTTTGCTTTTTTAAACCTGGGTTTTGGAGTACTACGTACTACTACTATTGGTGGTAGTAGTAGTAGACTACTACTACTACTAGACTAGGTAGTGCCCAACACGCACACGCATACAAATCCGTGGCCGTACCGCATAAATCCATTATTATTTTGGTACGTAGTCTACTCTATTAATTTTTTCTTCTTCATAACAATTATATTATTTTATTATTTTTTGGGTTCGATTTTTAACCTCGACTGCCGTTTTTCGTCCAATGAAACAAATAAATACTCGAGTAATAATAGTAAAAATCATGCCAGCATGCTCTTGACACACATGACCACCACACGACCAAACACACTTTATTTTTCAAAAATAAAATATATTCAATAATATTAAGGGGTGCAAATTCAAGTTTCTTGGGAAGATTGATTGGTTGATGTCAGAGTCATCTTGTGCATCACACCACGTAGACAACGGTCGGAGTAGGATGTACTAGATTAAGGACGTTGTCGAATATGGACAGCATCTATCATTTTAACCATTCTGAAACAACAGAGTTTGAGGGATGCAAAAAGAAGGAAGAAATTGTGTATTACCAGTATCCTAAGATTTCCATTCTCTTGGATGTGCATAGGTTCTTTCTTTCAGTGGCCGTAGCAAATTCAAGATCTTGGTAACGACGATCATTCGTGCTAGAATTGTCTTTTGAATCTATTTCATTAACTACTACTGTATGCTGTTATTATTTATTACCTGGTATTATCAACTTATTTTTCATATAGGGCGACCTTGACAGCTTTGCTATTCAGAGCCGTCAAAATAATAATAATTCAACCGTTTGCGGCATAAATAAATAATACCCTTATCCTAATCCCAGTTGTACTGTACTACGATTACCAGGTACTAGTAGTAGACTAGCTGGAGTAGTAGCGACAAAAGCAGCAGATAAGAGGAAAAATAAATAATAGAATGAACACAAAAAGAGTTGAAACTTGTTGAGCTGAGAATAGACTGGGATGAGATGAGAATTGAAAATTATGGTTCGTTTCATCCTATTATTGACGTAGTATTAGTACTACGTAGCCCATGAGGAATGTTTGTAGAGATGATTGAATCAAAGAAGTAGCTCTAAAAAATTGCTCGCTAGCGAGATACTCTAGTAGAGGATAGCTCTGCGATGAAAGTCCAAGGTCGGGTGCGAGAAAAAGATACTCCAACAACCCAAAGTAGTGTACTACTCCGTGTAGGTCTACTAGTAGTGCTACTCTCTAGTAGTAGTATGGCAGTAGTACGGTAACTGGTGCTACTACTAGAACGATTACTAAGCTGGCACTCTGCTCCTTACTGCTGCGGTAAATAATAAGATTACGCACCTGGTAGTAAAAAAATAATGGTATCATGTCTCGAAAATAAAAATCCTGAAAAAGCACTGGTACTCAACTTTTCGAGAGCATGACTGAACGTCTATTGAATTTTCTTCGAACTCTTTCGACATCCAAAACCTAAAACTTTGAGAGCATTTTCGAATACAGTAAGACTACCAGTGGTGGTAGCTACTGTAGCTACAGTAGTAGTCTAGTGGTGCAAAAATAGTGGTCGTACTAGTAGCATGGTTGTCACCGTTCCGTTTGAAGGCCAAATCTCGAGTGCAAGAACAGTAGGGTCTACTAGTACTTCCAAGACAAGACAAATCAACGAAATTCCACAATCTTTCACCATGAGTCCGCCTAATTACAGCCCCGCGGAGCAGACGCAGAGACAGACCCATAAGAGAAAGGGTCCCGTTAAATCGGCCATTCAAATGAGTTCCAAACTAATTGGGTTGACTTCATCTTCCAGTCGAGATTATCGGTGGGAAGAATTGCAGCACCTTGAAAAGAAGCGCCGCGAGATTCTGCTTTGGGTCGAACAGCCCACATGGCGTGTTCTGACGCACTGGAACGGCACGGTTCTTCGAATTATTGCTACCAACTATTTGCTGTGGCTGACCATGGCAATTTTCGTCGGCATGAGACTATTCGTTCGAGGTCGCGATTTACCCGAGTACATGGGAGAAACTACCAACGACAGTATGACGGTAGTGGGTGCCTTTTTGTCTTTCTTTTTAGTGTTTTACGTCAATCAAAATCACAAGCGATTTTTTCAGCTTTACAACGATAGTATGGCGTGTAAGGTGCGTCCGTGTCATTGTCCACTGCGACCACCCACCACCCTGCTGATGTGGTGTGTAACAGTGTAACAGTCACCAACATGTTGTGCTTCGTGCTCACTTTTTTATAAAATTCTTTCGCTCTGTCATCTATGTTTTCACAGGGTCGCATCTTTGACGTTGCGACATTGGCCGTTACCAATCTGCCCTATGCTCAAGCCACTCGACTCGTGCGGTACATGAATGCTGCACATGCTGCCGGGTATGTTGGACTGTCAGAAATTTATCCGTCCGGATCCTACTTTAATCGCATTGAACACGAATTGGGACTTTTGACCCCAGAAGAACGACAACGCATGGACGAAATTGATCTTGATCAAGGAGGATCTTGTAATCGAGAATTGATTGCGTGGTGTATGAATGTACGTTTTGAAGATTGGTAGTCCAGTCGGTTGGTTGGATTGATTGTGTGTGTGTGAAAGTTACATACTTGACATATTACAGCTATCTGACACTCCTTTTCTACACTATCAATTTACTACGATGCTCAACCTATTGCAGGAAATTACCACGGCTAGAAAAAAGGGATTGTTGGATCCAGAATTGGCTAATCAATTTCGTGAACAAATCTTGCAGTTGCGGGCCAAAATGGGACAACTCTACAATGCCAAAGATTTGCCCATTCCATTCTTTTACGTCCATTTTATTTGTATCCTGACGACTCTGTATTTGCCCTTGTTTGCCATTACATCGGCCATTGAAGCCGGTACCGGAGAGGACATTCACTGGTCCATGGGCGTTATCAAAGGACTTGTTGTCCTCTTGCAATCTATTTTTGTCATTGGACTGCGAGTATTGGGACAGAAAATGTCAGACCCATACGGCGACGACTTGATCGATTTGAGCGTAATGCATTACGTCAGCTTTACCTGGACCCATTCGAATCGCATTCTCAACAGCAGCTTTCCCGAAGATGCCAGTCCGGCCGTCGAATCGCATTTGATTTCGCAACGTAAGAACATTGGTACGGCGTGGGAACCGGAAAAAGAGACAACGTCGAACGTGACAGCTACCTTTGCCGAATCAATTGCCATGGACGAAGACAATAACTCGGTCGTTCCCAATCCACGCCTGAAATAGAAAAAACTGCTGTTGTTTGCTTCTTTCATGATGGTGACATCATTATTTGATGGGGCTTGCGCTTTTAAATTCTCCTGATGGCAAAAAATTGCTCCTAAACTTCAAAACAAACCTGATTGAAACTCTCCTTGAATGCTCTCCTAATTGGAAGGTAATTATGCTCCTTACCACTGCTAATTGACAAAATGAAAACCAAAATTTAATGTTCCTAATTAAAAATACTTGTCACGGTACCGCCTCTTCCTGGTTTGATAATGGCCAAACTTTGGACATAGTTTATTCAATGCGAATTACTGGTACCAGGTAGGTACCTGGTACCTGGTAGCATTATTTCACAATGACACTGGGCCCACGAAGAAGCCAATGCCGTGGTACCAGTACTGTACTAGACTACTAGACTACTAGCTACTACAGTACCAGGTATTGATAGCTACCGATATGGTACTACGTACAAGGCACCAGAGACAGCACAATGTCTCTGGTTGGAGAATTCCCTTTACTGCTATGCGCTTCTACCTACTACTGGTAGTGGGTACCTGGTACCTGGTACCTGGTACCAGTACAAGAAACCGTTCTCATTTTTCAAAATATTCCGATAGTTAACGAAGCATATCTCCAATCGATTTATTGAGTACTAGTACATTATAGGTAAAATGAGACCAAGGTCATATTTTGGAGGTAACGAGGGTATATCCCTATAGTAAAACAGTAGGGTTACCTGTACCATCAAATTTTGCCACAGTATATCATCTCTTTTCTAA
>Ga0100391_1000177_pt1 | contig 77341 bp, 53 predicted proteins | sample CryGeymeta201515_FD_81541 | JGI IMG/M metagenome (GOLD analysis project Ga0100391, IMG submission 81541) | Groundwater microbial communities from Crystal Geyser aquifers in Utah, USA - Crystal Geyser metaG 2015-15 | ecosystem: Environmental > Aquatic > Deep subsurface > Groundwater | place: USA...
CTAATTTACTTATGTTTATATTTCAGCATACGGTGTTCGTTTGTTGTCCATATAATAATTTAAGGTCTGAGTTCACTCAAAAAAAAGAGTGGTTGGCGTACCCCCCGCCAGGGGCCATTGATAATGTTGTAACATACATCATGTCGTAGAATAATGATGTTGTGCACGTCTCACCAGGTGGCACCTGGGCATATAAAATGTTAGTGGCCGCCGTCATCAGCATTGTTTACCAGGGTACTGTAATTATTTTTTTTTCTTGCTTTTCTGTCTTTCAGCGCTAGCTGCTTTCGCATTTTATTACTATTATTTATATTTATTATAATTATTGATTTTGAGACTCTTCAGCTGCATCATTGACGTTGTGGAAAACAAATACTAGTGGGTCTAGTAAATAATATTAACTACTAGCGTAAAACTGTGCTGTGGCTGTTGTACTGCACTGTACTGTACTGTACATTCTAAGATCTGAGAATTGCAGCAATGGAGACTGAAAGTACCACCAACCAGGAAGAAATGATGGTGACACAGGACTCCGAGCCCAAGCTACAAGAAGAGCCGACATCAACCGCCGACTCGAATGACAACAGCAACAAAAAAGAAGACAGCGATGCGAAAGATACCGATCCAACCGTCGAAGGCCCGAAAGAAGACGAAAGCAGCAAAATTACCGAAGATGAAAAAGTTAGCGATGATGATTCCTCGTCGTCTTTTACTGGATCCGTGGTTTCGGACGATGATTCTGATTTGCCTCCTGAAAAAGATGTAAGCGAAATGCTCATCAAGGCAACAGGCCACAAGGAAGAGGGCAACAATCATTTCAAGGCTGGTGAGCTAGACAAAGCCGTTCGATCGTACCGGAAAGGGACGAATCTATTGAAACCTTTCAACAAGAACAACACAGGAGACGATCAAGTCAAAGCTTTGCTCGTTACGTTGCAAAACAATTTAAGCATGGTCTTTTTCAAACAGTCCAAGACCAAAGTTTCGCGTGATATCGCCACAAAGAGTCTCAAAATTGATCCAGTCAACGTCAAGGCACTCTATCGTCGAGCTGTAGCACACAAGAAGATGGGAGACCTGGAAAAAGCCAGAGATGATCTTAAGGAAGCGGTCAAACTAGATGCAAATAATGCGGCGGTCAAAAAGGAACTGCAGACGATCAAGAAAGCCTTGTTGGACTTTAAGGAAAAGCAGAAGAAAGCCATGCAAGGAGCTTTTTCGTCCGGAGCATCGTCCCTTTATGAGGATAAGGAACGAGAACAAAAACTAAAAGAAGAGGAAAAGAAAAGGGCAGAGGAATTGGAAAAAAAAGCTCAAGAGAAACGAAAAGTTCAGTGGGAAGACGAATGTGTAAAACGAATGGCCAAAAATGAACCAGCCATTTCTTTCGAAGACTGGGAAAAGGAACAGGAAGCGGAAGCCAAAAAGAAAAACGAGGAAGAAGAAAAACGGAAAAAGGAAGAACGCAAGGCACGGGCGGCTGCTAAAAAGGCAGCAGCAGCTGCGTCCAAAAAGGACGACAGTGATTCGGACGACGATGATGACCTAACACCCGCTGAGTTGGCGTCGTTGCGAGGGTACAAATTGACCGCGGATGGTCGCAAGACGAGCTACTTTACCAATGAAAAGAAAGCAGATATTGATATTGCCCCGCAACGCTTAGAGGCGTCTTCTGTGCCACAGCTTTTGTCGACATCGAGCGGTGAAGAAAGTGATGCGAAAAAAGGACGTCCATCCAAGTGGAACCAAGCTGGGACCTGGGAGGAAAAAGATACCACGATGTGGTGCACCGAACAACTAGCAGCAAAATTCAAGTCCACTAAATTTAGCATGCAAGCTAAATCCATGGAGAATTACACTGCTGCAATTACCAAAGTTGAAAACTTAACTGGACATGCGTCGGTCGCCATCACCAACGGCAAAAAGAGATACATTTTTGATTATCACGCCAAGCTTAAATTTGAGATCCGAGACGCCGACGTGGACGAAGTTCTAGCTAAGGGAACACTCGCCTTGCCTGACATTTGCTCTACGCATCATGACGAATTGGAAGTAAATTTTGAAGGTTGGAAAAAGAGTCCTGCAAGTTCTCACAATGACAACGCCAAGGAGTGTTTGCAATCACTTACAGCCGAGGTCAGGACTAGCGTGGCACAATGGGTCGAAGAGTTCAACACCAACTATTAGTACTCAGTGTTGTGCGATGACAATGTGGCAACAGCCAAGAAGTCAAGTAGTAGATAATATAGCTAATTTAGATAAACTTAGGATTAGAACGTGCCAATAGGCAACATCCAACGCACTACTCGTAGCATCTATGACTCGTCTTGCACGGTATCGGCAAGGGCATTTTCGTCATCGGCAAGGGCAGCAGCTTCGGGAGACGGCGGTGTATAGGGCACAGCGACCTCTGATTCCGGATCGTCTGGTAATACTGGTGGGTCCAAAAACCTTTGCAAATCAGATGTAATATTTTTCTCTAAAAACAATAAATCAAGAGTACCATAGCCGACTACGGCATTTGCAGCTAACCAGCCTCCAACGATGGCGCCCGAAAAGGTATCGCCGACTGTCAAGTCAGAACCGCCAACATAGAGCCCAGGATATGGAGAATCTGCTCGGATACCCTTGGCGGCGTACCGCTCCGGTGATTGACTGAGTCCCTTCGTGAATGGTCCAGCAAGTTCCTCACATTCGATTTTGCCTGTAGTGGAGAAATCAGATTTGTTATTTAAAAAAACACAACAACAAAGCAAAAAATCACCTGGTAATGCACGAGAGGTCACTGACCTTCTAGCTGTGGATAAAGCTCCAGCAAGTCCTTCTTCACTTTTTCCATTAGTCGAGACCGATTGCCAGCATCGGCAACCTTGTTGGGAATAACAGCAAAGAGCCTGGGTTTGGTGTCGTAATGGACAACAAAATCGTCATCTGCTTCGACAGTGACGACACAAGTTGTAATCTTTCCGTGACGCTCTTCCCAGGAAGGGTCCTTGGCCGAGGGAAAGGATATTCGCATCCAAGATGACCCAGCATCGAATTTTGACTTTCCTGGAAGTTTGGTGTGTGTGGCTGCTTTCATACGCTTTCCACGGAGTGAACCTTGCTCACCTTCATCCGACTTTTCTTCGCTCTCTGGCTCTTGATTGACGCTATCGGCTGTAATTGCATCCTCGTGCGCTGGGGGTGATGCAACTGTGGCGTCATCAGACCAGCCAATGTCGCCAAGTATCGGTCGTCCTGTTTCCGTATCTATTGAATCTCGTGGCAATGCTGCCGCGGGCAAGCGGTAATAGTCGGCGCCCGTAACGCTCAAATCTGCAGCAGACCCTTTGAAGCCGAACAGTATTTTGAAAACAGGTCGTCTTTCTGCTAGAGCCGGAAGGCCCATGGGTACTTTGTGGGCGCTACGAATGTCGTCGGGAAGGAGTCGCACATATGTATCGATAAAGCCCTTCATGTTGACGACAGCTGAGGTCCCTCCTTCTTGATCATGTGCTTTCAGTCTAATCTCTCGGTCGTTGGCGAGTTTCACTCCGATACAGCGTGGCATGGCTGACTCGCCTTTCTTGCCGTCACTCGTGGTGGTGGCTCCCGGCTTTGATTCTTCGATCAACAACTCCTTCGCTGGTACACTTGTGACAATTCGGCCTCCGCATTGCTCAATAACACCAGCCAAAGCGTGGCAAAGCGATCTGGGGCCACCAACTGGGTAAAACATACCCTCTCCGCCAAGTGCTGCACAAATGTTTGTAATGTGCGCGCCCAGGCTTGTGTTCTTTGGTCGCAGGTTTTCACCCTTCATACCGATTCCAGCCATCAAAGATCGCAGATGAGGATTCAGAGGAAAGCACGTGTTCAAAAAAGACTGCGCATAACGAGTAGCACATTCTTCATAGTTAGAACCCTTTTGAAAACTCTTGGAGCCATCCGGCAATATTTTTGAGAGATAGTAGGCACCGGCTGTTGCATTGATCTGGGCAGTAGCTCCTAGGTACATTCCACTCAGCGAGCCACCAATGCCATCTGATGCTGGCCATCCATCTCCTAGCAATGTGGCAGTATCATTCATGAAACCAGCCTGTCCTTCTCCAGATTTCAAAACAAAAGGTATTTGGCTTCGAAAATCATCTGTTCCCATGCCAGGTATCGATAAAACTTCAAAAGCATACCCATCCGCCTGAGAACCAACCTGAGCGAACCGAACACCGCCCTGATAATCCGAGGACGTACAAAGTGCTGGAGCCAGAAGCTCTTGCTGCCGGGAAATGCGACTAATGTTTTCGGACTCTACATCAAAAGGAACATTTTTGTATTTTTCATGGGCTCCTGACAATGTTACGCAGCCGCTAGCATCCGTATTCCCGGACAAAACAAGAATCTTTCGACCGGCACGAGCCAATAGAGCTCCCGTGTAAAGAGTAGCTGGACCCGTTCCAATAATTATTGTATCATACAAAGATCCGTCAATGTTTTCGTCTTTGACAAGAGGTTCCCCCACAGGTCTGAGCAAGATGTCTTTCTTTGCTTTGAATTCGTCGGATTCACTGTCATTTTTGACTCTCCAGTAGGCTTCGGCAGGTTCCACGTGCGATCGCATGGTCCCAATGGGTTTGCTCGTTCGACGATTGAGCAAATGCTGGAACAGCGCAATTATCAATACCAGTGCCCACGGTTGAAGTCCAACCAGGACGAAAACACCAAAGAGAATCATGGCGTCCCATCGAACGTTGTTTCGCTGCATCATGAAAAGGAGGATAACGGCAGTAGATTTAGGAATCGGTGGATCGCCCTGTCTCAAGGGATTAAAGTATCCCATTTCGTATTTTCGCTGAACCGATCGGATGAACGTTTCAATTTCCGGATGATTGGTAATAAAGGGTCGAAAGATTCCATATTTCTCATCGAGACTTCGTTCAAACTTAGCCGCGTTGGCATGGATCTTCCAACCTCCTTTATCCGAAAAGTGATGAGAAACATCGGAAATGGTTCCTAAAAATTCATCAATCATATACTGGGAATGGAACAGCGGCCTGGGAGGTGGCGTCGGTGGTGTCGATGGTGGGAGACCATTGTCCACGGGTTTGACTGTGCCATCCACTTCCACCTCTACTTCTCCTTCTGCTTCTACTTCCGTTTCTACTTCGCTCACCTCGACAGGGTTTTTAGTTTCGTAGTCGCGGATCAAATCCTGATACATCAAGACTTGATCGGCATACTGTTCCAAACTCGCTTCGGCGAGTTCTTGAAGGGTGGGAGCAAAATAATTTGCCATAACATCCGAAGATATCCTTCCCAGTAACACCTCTGACGATACGAATCTTGGTTTCATACCCTCGGCAATTGCTGCTGGAGTCCAGCCCTGTGCCTGTCCTCGACCTTTCTTATCCAACCTGTTGAGCCTCATTGTAAAACAATTCTTCTATGACTTCAACAAGTAGTGGTATCAACAGATTAATAATTGGCGGTAAAAAATAATGAATACTACTGTGGCAATCAAAGTGAAGGGAAAGAGACGAGATGATGTCAAGAGATGAGGTCAGGATGTAGTGTGTACTGTGTACTGAGTAGGAGGCATGCAACTGCTGTAGCAACTACAGTACTTTCATTTTATGGACAACACATCATAGAGTACTTACTACTACATCATTACAAAAACATAATAAATACGAGTATTCTCTTGTGTTTGCCGCTTCCACGTGTGATGATGAAAGTCTTGTGCGAATCTCATGAAAATAAAATCCACCCGGACACTCAATACTTAAATTAACCGTAGTGTCAAACCTTAAATGAATAGATCAAGCTAATTTTTTCGACATCTTAAAAACTAGTAGTGTCAAAAATGTGGTACGTACTTTGTTTGCCGAGCTCCGAAATTTTGAGAAAAAGCCTTGGGGGTTGGTGTTACAGTTGGTTGGTCGGATATCGGTACGTCAGGCAAGAAAATAATGTAGAAGATTTTTTGAGCAGTTGTTTCTATTCAAGAGCTGATGATAGAGCGCGAAAACAAACAACAACAGCAGCAACAGCAGCAGCAGTAGCAGCAGCAGAAGGAATAAGACATTATTATTAATTTTGGAAATTTAACCGCAACATCACCATGTACTCCTTTAAGAAAGCCGTCCTTCTCGTTGCCTTGGCATCGACCTCGGTCCAAGCTAGTGCCTTTGCCCCAAATCCATCGGCATTGAAGACTGTTGTTGGTAATGCTCCTTTGACAGCTGCCAACAAGTCCTTCCAGTATGCATCCAAGTGAGTCTCACAGTATTCGTGTTCGCGCAGTAGGTAATAATGCTGCTTTGCATATTTCGATGCAACTAGTTGTTGTCTCTTCAACCGATAGATGCTGAGATGCACAAAGTTTTTAATGGTGTTTGGGCGTTTACTGATTCGTATAATGCTCCCATTATATTATTACATCATCGTATTGAAGACGTGCTAACCAAGCCTTTGCTGATGTTCTCTCTTATCCTAGGGCTGACTCTTTGCAGTCTTCCACTTCGTTGGCTCTTTCATCTGCAGGCGGTGCCGCCAAAGAGGAGCCAAAGGTTGGAGGAATGATGGAAACTCTTACTGTCGGATCTTATTTTGCCCTGTGGTACCTTTTCAATATTGCCTACAACATCTACAACAAAAAAGCTCTCAATGTCCTTGACTTTCCTTGGACGGTTGCTACCATCCAAATGGCCACTGGTATCTTTTACTTTGTACCTCTTTGGATCCTTGGAATTCGAAAAGCTCCCAAACTTAGCTTTGACGATATGAAGACCCTTTTCCCCATTGCTCTTTGCCACACGGGTGTTCACGTTGGAGCCGTTATTGCTCTTGGAGCAGGAGCTGTCTCCTTTGCCCATATTGTCAAGGCATCGGAACCGGTCGTTACCTGCCTCTTCAATGCTCTGCTTCTGGGAGAAACCTTCACCCTTCCCGTCTACTTGACTTTGCTTCCCATTATTGGAGGAGTTGCAATTGCTTCCATGAAGGAGCTTTCCTTTACCACGCTTGCTTTGGCTTCGGCTATGCTCTCAAACGTCTCCTCGGCTGCCCGTGGTGTCCTTTCCAAAAAGACCATGTCTGGAAAGAAAATTGGTGAAAACTTGGACGCTCAAAACCTGTACGCTGTCTTGACGGCCATGTCTACTCTTATTCTCATCCCTCTAATGATTGGCATTGAAGGAGCCGGATTCTTCAATGCCTTTAAGAATGTTTCCAGTGGAGGCGACTTTACTTCCAAGAGTCTTGCTATGCTGTTGGGGCTTGGTGGAGCTTCTTACTATGCCTACAACGAAGTTGCCTTCCTTGCTCTCGGAAAGGTAAGGTTTGGCTGAACGCTTGGAATATTGAATGGGCCTTGATTTGTTCACTTTTTTTGTGTCCTATACTGCGTTGTGCTATGCCCAAAAATGTCTAACATATTTGTTATTCTTACTCAACTCTCGTCGTGAAAACTGTTTAGGTCAACCCTGTCACTCACGCTGTTGGAAACACCATCAAGCGAGTTGTCATCATTGTTGCCTCTGTCATTGCATTTAAGACTCCCATGAGTACTGGATCCATTATTGGATCTTCCATTGCTATTGCCGGAACTCTAATGTACTCGTTGGCCATGAACGCTACCAAGGCCAAGAAATAAATAAATGTGTGGAGTATCGTAAACAATAATCGCGCTATATGGAATGAAATGTGTATTGGTAGTTTGTTAAACAAAACGGAAGTGAGACGAAAGGCAGCAACCGTCACGTCTTTTCTAACTGATGAAATAATCGATCAGCTAGGAAACTGCTAATTGTCTTATTATTTATGTACTACTAGACTACTCGCTCTAGCTGTCGTGAATAGAATACAACATTATTACACTTCGATCTATTTATTATTGGATGTGATAATTCGTTTTTAGTACCAGTAGACTAGACTACTTGTATTCTTCAATTTACTACGAGTACGTACTACTACTAATAGTAGTAGTAGTAGTCTAGAGTAGTAGTCTAGTAGTAGGTTAGTAGCTCTAGTACTACTACTACCAGTACTCTAATACTAGCTAGTAGTCTACTGCTTAGCTACCCGTACTGGTACCACTCTAGCTAGTAGAATAGTGCTGTACTAGGAAGAATACGAAAAATGTTTTCTCAATCTTCTAAAGAGTCTGGTCAACTTTGCGACATATTGTCGAATGAATCGAAGAGGGAGGTTTGATTCGATAGAGCGCAAGCAACGCTTCTTTTCGGTGATGAAGCAAGAATAGTAGTAATAAATAATAATATGTCAATCAAACATGAACAACAGTAAAACAAGTTGCACTTTGCTTTCGTTTTTGTTCAGAGGAAAAATTAAAAAAATAGTTTAAAAAAGAAGTGTGAGAAGTCACTACTTTACAAGGTTTACGAGCCCAACAAAGGATCTGATTGCTGGTCTTTCTACTAGAGGACAGATTCTTTCATCCGTTGTGTTTCATTGAAGGGGTAAATATACGGAATACGTAATACATTCCTTTATACCCGCTCGCTGGCAAAAAAGAAAGGTATAACGAATAGTGAACGAAGATTGGCACATATATCAAAACATAAGCTGTACATTTTCTTTTCCTGATAAGATGAACCATATGCAATGGTCAGAGCAATCGTCAGCGCCTCATGAAAATGGTGGTGCTGGTGCTCCTACTATAAAGAACCACTCCGTCACGCATTTTGCTGGTAACCTCTACTGCTTTGGAGGCTACGATGGACGAAGGAACCACAATTCACTGCTACTGTACAGTATCCGGGATCAAAGATGGTTTCGACCGCACCACGTAGGGAATGGAGGCCAAGAACAGGCCGCCTTTTTGGGTGATTCCTCTGTGATTGTATCGGGTCAGCCTCCGCCCGGGAGGAATGGCCATTCTGCAACTCTGGCGGCAGCACCTGACGATGACGAAAATGGACGAATTATTATTATTGGCGGTTGGTTAGGAACAGGGCCACTGGCAGCATCGGATATGCACGTGTTGGACGTTTCGGAGGGAGGACGGAGATTGCGCTGGTACCAGCCAGCGGTCAAAGGAACTCCACCAGGACCCTGCAACATGCACTCGGCGGATTACGTTTCTGCCCGAAAAGAAGTTTTCGTATTCCGTGGTGGCAATGGTAGAGAATATTTGAATGATTTGCATGCTCTCCATACAGAAACATTGACATGGAGAAGAGTGGAGACGAGTGGCGAGGTTCCTCAACAACGCGCCAATCACTCGTCCGCTATATTGGAGGAAACTGGAGAATTGTTTATCTTTGGAGGGTGGAACGGAACCGAGCGATTGAATGACATTCATATTTTAGACACGGAAACCTCTACTTGGACGTGCCCTCGTATTGGGGGAGTGCTACCTCATCCGAGGGCTGGAATGACCTTGACGGCATTACGTGGGCGCCTTTATTTGTTTGGCGGAAGTGGTACCAGGTGAGTGGTCGAAGGTCATGCATTTTGCTGCTTCAGCTCTTTGTAAGCATTACAACTGAATTTATCTCACCTTGAAAGTATTCGCTACTGCATTCCAGCTCCAAGTGCTTTCAAGACTTACAAATTTTAGATCGATCTGAAATGGCCTGGCTGGATGTCACCGCAACACAATTTGAACCGCCCAGTCGCAGAGCTGGTGGCAGCAATACGAGTGGTACAATTGCTGGATACGGGGACTATCATGTAGGTGCTGCGCACAATATGAATCCTAATGACATGAACATGACTTATGACGAAACCTATGGCATGCCTCAATGGCGTTTCGGTGGCATGCGGGGCCGAGATGGTTATGATCGACCGCTGAGCAATAATGACATTGTATCTGCAAATGAGGGAGGGTTTTCCGGGTTTCACTGCCGATATCCAAATGATGCCGGTGGCATGCAAGAAGGTGGCGGTGGTGGTAATCAGGTCGAACATGGTTCGGATTGGAGATCTCGCGACTACGCAATGCAACGGGGTCGGTCAACGACAGCGACATCAGGAGGAGCCAACCCCAATGACGAGGAGACGATTCCGACGGTTTTAGTACACGGAAGAGGTCCAGGTCGCCGAGCAGGACACACCGCCACAGCCGTCAATCGAAGGATCTACGTGTTTGGAGGTTCCTGTGGCAGCGATTACTTGAATGACTTTTTCACGTTGGATTCGGATCCTCCACCACACGCTGGAGTATCCCAACCCACAAGCTTGAAATTGATCGAACGCCGGTTACGAACTTACTTTAACTCCGATGATTTTTCCGATGTCACGTTCGTTGTCCAAGGTCAAAAGGTCTACGGTCACAAGATGGTACTTTCAATTGTTTCGGACTGCTTTCGTGCGATGTTTACTACTGGTTTTCGAGAGCAAGAAGAAATGGAAATTGAAATTCCTGATTGTACTTACGGGGCGTTTCTGGCGGTGATGGAATACATTTATACTGGCCAGACCCCAAAGATGGAAGGTCACGTGGCGCCTTCGTCGCCGTCAGCCGCTAGTCCCGATGCTGCCCGAGACGTAAACTTGGCTCGCATCGTCGAGATTCTCGAATTGGCGGACCGCTTTTTCTTGGATCATTTGAAACAGGTTTGCGAAACTATGCTCCAACAAGCTGTTTCAGCCGAAACGGTGGAGATTTTACTTCCCGTCGCGCAAAAGACAAATGCTGGCCAGCTACAAGCCATTTGTGAACACTTTTTACGGAATCAACAAGAGAATGCGTGATGTAGTTGAAAAAATCGTTCTCGGCCGGTCCTCCCGCCCGCCAAACAGGATATGTTTAGCTATTGTATTAGGTAGAGTAGGGTACTCTAATGTTACGATTAGACACAGTAGCTTGGCATTGATTGATGCCAACGTGAGCGCAGATAGAGTTTACAATTGTTCCCATCCAATGAATCATTAGAATGCTCAAGCCTGTCAATTTTAGTGAAGATTTCAGATAGCAAGCTTCTTAGATGGGACGAACACCCATGTGCTAGTCATTGAGTGGTGGTCGAATGCTAGCTGATCGCCGTTTTTATATTTTTTATTTTTGGCTTGGATTAAGCCATCGTGCAATGCCACTTCGGTTCCCCGTTTTGGCTGAATTTCATCATGTACATGCAGAGTGTTCAAAATAATCGTTTTTTCGGGAAGTGACTTGTCTTGGCATTTAATAATCACTAAACATGTCATCAGCACCCGCGTTTTGTGTTTCTTTGGACGGCATCGCGGTCACTTTCTTAGTGTTGTCGGCAGTAGTAGCAGCACTGGGGGGTTCTACAACAGCCACCGTTTCTGATGCCATTGTGTTAGCTGCTACCTCCTTGCTGCTAGTGCTACTGCTAGTGCCTCCTTCTTTGGCAGCCTTGAGTTTTTGCATGGCTTCTCGTACTTTAATGGCTTCTTCATCGCTAAGACCTTTCCAAAATTCTTCATCATCTTCGCTTTGGGCGTACGAATCGGCAATAACATTGGCATAAGAATTGTTGCTTTCTAAAATAAATCCCACAATAAGGGCCGACAATATACCACCAAACATGACCATGATACCACCAGCAAAAATGGGTGCAAATTCATTATCGGAAATATTGGCAATATCTGCATCAATGGTTGCCAGTAAAAAGTTGTTCATTTGATGGAACGTTGGTGCAGCAGCAGCAGCTGTTGAGGAAGAAGTGAAAATGCTGTCCGCCAAATTGTCAACTCCCATCATCATCATCATCATCATGTTGAGACGCTGTTGCTGTTGCTGTTGCTGTTGTGTTCTAGTAGTAGTGGTAGAGGTAGTGGTGGCGGCCCGTGACGAAGAAATTGCCATTGGAATGGGACTGACAAAGGCATTACCAGCAGTGAAAATGAAACTGGATACAACCAGTGGAAGTAATATCTGTGAATAATTCATAATGAAAACAACTGTAGAATCTTTTGCTGGGATAGATGGGATACCGTACGGATTATGTGCAGGTGGAATAATAATAATGAGAATAAAAATTGTGTTGTGGAAGAAAGATTTGACCTTGAATCAAGGGCAGCTTCTATGGTGCTCATATCTACTCTAATTAATATTAATGAAAAACTGGAGGACGGAAAAGAATGTATGTGACGTCCGTTCAAAGTGACACTCGTGACTGTGGGTCCCTCTTCAACCTTCGATAGATCTCGCCTTCTGGATCGTTCTGCACATCCGAATCGGCCCATGTTCTCTCTCCCTCTTCTGCACAACCGTAAAATAATAACATTAGGTAGTAAAAAAAAAATTATCAAAAAATAATAATAATAATAACATGTTCAATTGAAATCAATTCACAAAAAGCTACGAGTGCCTAGCAGCAAGCAGCTCGCCAACAAAAATATGGCAACTCAATTTTCTTCAACAAATGCAGAAACTAAAAAATGCGAGAGAAGGAAGAGAAGAAGGAAGCAAACGACCATCATGACGAGCAGTTTGTGCTTGGCAGCAATATTGATATTCGTACCTCGAGCCTCTGAAGCATTTCTTCCGTCATCGCAAGGCAGCAGCCCTGCTGCAAATATTAAAAGAATTATGAACCATTCTGTAGCTCACATTTCATTGGTTGCGAAAACCAGATTATATTTGCATTCACCAAAAGAGGATAAAAAATCGTCTCTGGTACAACCACAACAATCAGAAAATGCAATAGTAGTGCCTAGCAGCTCAGTGATTATGAGTCGACGGTCAGCACTGCTTACGTCAACAACAGCAGCAGCAACAGTGGCTCTTCTATTTCCTCTGACGGTCAGTGCTGCCACGGCTAATATGCCAACGTCGACTACAAAATCCTTGGAAAAGTTGGCACTGGGAAACGGCATGTGGGAAAAACTAAGGGATTATCATTCCACTTCCAGCACTACTACTACCAATCCTCAGGATTGCACTATTCCTGCCTATTTTGCAACCTATGCCGCTCGATTTTTGATCCATTATGATGAAGGCATTGCATCGTGGTGGACCAGTCAAGCACAAGCCGTGTCGTTGCTGTCCGAACAGGATCAAGAATCCAAACTCAGTACGTCCTTTGCTTCCTTGGCACGGTCCATACAGATCGCGTTGGAAAGTTACGTGGACAACAGCAACAACAACAACCCATCAATGCTAATACAATCGCGCCAAGAAGCGTATACTGAAATTTTGTACATGTTTTTGGATGCCTATGCCAACAAGAACGATAATAGTAGTGACCAAGAAATAAGACGACAAATTGGCATTTTGTTCAGCATGCTACCAGCATCGGATCAACCCAGCTATCAGGTCATGAACCAATTATTTGTCATCGAACCGTCAGCCAACGCAGCTCCTGAAAAACCAATCATTGACAAATTTGTCACCCGTATGGATTCTTTTGAACCCAACAATCCTCCGCCCACCAAGCTGTCGCAGAATCTAGCCGCCCTCCTACCGGAAGAGTATCGTGTGGTCTCCATGAAAGACAGCAATGCTCATGGAATATATCCGACCATTACTTTGTACCAAGTTGGAATGGACGAAGAATTTGGACAAATCGCAGTGGGAACACCCTTTGGGCCGTTGTCATTTCAACCACTCATTCGAGAACGACCCGATTATACGCCCTGGATTTATGGATTGTTTGGCATTAGTGGTGCCACGGGCTGTGCCTTAACGCACAGCATTGTCATTCCTCTCGATGTGGTCAAAACACGGGCCCAAACGGATCCGGAAGGTTCTTCCACCAATCTCTTGCAAAGCGCTGGCAATATTATCAAGACCGAGGGCATTCAGGGCCTACTGTTGGGTGCACAGGCTACTTTGGCAGGATATTTTTGGTACGGCCTCAGTGTTTACCCTAGTTATACCTTTTTCAAACGATGGTTTACCCAAACGGTGTTTCCTCCCGAGTTTAGTATGGTGCACGTCAATGACATTGCGTTGGCTGCAGGAGCGTGTGCAGCTGTCATTGCTAGCCTGGGCTTGACCCCATTGGAAGCTGCCAGAATTCGCGTGGTGGCAGAACCCGATACCTACCGCGGAATTGGTTTGACGGGAACACTAGCGACTATTGCACAAGAAGACGAAGAATTGGGCTGGAAAGGACTGTACGCTGGTTTGCCATCCCTGCTGACACGACAAGTTATTTTTGGTTCGATTAAGTTCCTGGCCTTTGAACGAGCATCGGAGGCCATTTTTGCCGCCGCGCCTTCCTTGCGGGACGCTACCTGGACTGCTTTATGCGTCAGTCTAGTGGCAGGAGGAATGTCCGGGGCCATATCCAGCATCGTTTCACAACCAGCTGATAGTGTCTTGACGTACGTGGCCCAAAACAACCGTGGTTCCTCAAGTATGGGCATCATTGAAGGCTGTAAAGTCATGGTCGAAGAAGGCGGTGTTGGATCACTCTTTCGCGGGTTGAGCTCTCGCTGCGTTTGGGCGGCGGCCATTATTGCCGGTCAATTTCTGCTTTACGACGTCTTCCGAACCGTTTTTCGCGTGAGCAGCGAGGATCTATCGCAGGTCTACCATGTTGTTCTACCTGCTTTGCAGTCCTGATGACGACGACTTGATCACTGCTATGCAACAACAACAACAACAACAAATGTTCGCTAGTTTAAAAATCTTTTTAAGACTGAAGTTTTGTTAACCGAGCCAGGGCGTCTCCGGACAAAATCGATCCTAGTATATCCGTTTCTGCCTTTTGTAGCTTTTCGATTGGACTTAAATCCCGGTAAGCCTCAGTCGAAGGAAATTGGACAGATACACATCGGCTGCTAAAATTGGTGACATCATCCTGTACGCTGGTCGCAGTGGACGATGGCTTAGGCGGCTTGCTGGCACTTTCTTCTCCTTCTCCTTCCATTTCTCGTAACAAACGTTCTCGTTCGGCTGCTTGTCGCATTTTGCGATCGTACAAGCTTTCGCTGTCAAGACGTTGGCTTGTCGTCCGTGCTGGATCTGCAATGTCTTCTTCCTGTTCCATGGCAGCACTCCGAGCTTCCTCTTCTTCCTTGCGTGTACCCACATAGCTGGCTCTCATCTCGTCACTAGACTTGTATGCTTCTACACAAGGGCGGCAGCTTGTTGCTTCCTTAAAGGTTATTAGAGCCAAGTTGCCCTTGGATCCCAGCATCTCTACTTCTTCAACACTGCCAAACCGTGACAGTAATGTGGCCAATGTGTGCTCGGAAGGACTTGTTGTCATCTTTTTGCGACTCCATTTTAACCGAACTTGTCGATCTTGCAGCAGCTTTTCACGTTGTTTATTGTCTAGTTTGGATTGTTGTTGTCTATTGTAGGTAGAAGCTGCCGCTGCAGTTTGGGCTTCCTTTTCAGCATAGGCTTCTCGCATATTTCTTCCATCACGGCGTAATTGATTCATCAAATCACTGTCGTGTTTGCTCTTGCTGCTAGATTTCGAAGAAGATTTGGCCTTCTTAGTCCCCCTTAACGCCTCTTCTTCTTGTTGTCGCAGCTCATCTCGCATCCGCTTGCGACGTTCACTCAAACCTAATTCCCGTTGGGCATCTTGCTGCCGTCGCTTTTGAATCGATTCTCGTTTGGCTTCATATCTACGACGAGCTTCCGCGTACTCAGGTTCTGATAGAAAAGCCTTGGCTTCTTTCACATTGTGGAAGTCTTTGGCAATCTTATCAGCCTGTTGGGGAGTCAAATTAGTCTGCTTGTCCGGGTGCAGTTTGAGAGCAAGCTTTCGGTACGCCTTGTTGATGGCTGCCTTCTTCGCCTCGTCATCCCAGCCAGTCTGAAACTTAATACCCAAGACATCATACGGGTCCAGCTCCGGCTCATCTTTACCTTTCCTGGAGGACATACTACCGCTGGATTGCAACTAGCTTGTGCTCTGGATGATGTTGCGATTCCTTGCTTTGGTTTCGTATTATGTTTCATTGATTTTATTGTGCAAGTTTGAAAGCCGCAAATTGCATATCGAGTGGCTCCACAATAAACCCGTCAAATTATCTTTTCAAGCTTATTATTTTTATTTGATGATCAGGGCAAAAACACAAAGGCAAAAAATGGTAACGATGAACGAAGTGATCAATAATAATAAACTAAAGCAGACAGCTGAATTACCACCAGGAAGAATAGCAAGTACAAGATATTCTGCTCGCATAGTACGCCCAGAAAATTTCAATAGGTAAATTACCAAAAGTTGAAAGTGCAGAAAGTGCAACGCAAACAAATGTATTCTAGAATATTATTTTAGTCCTTGCTGGATACTGTGAGAATGTATGTAATAATGACCCACGTAATTCCTGTATGATTTTTCGAATTTTTATGGAACTATTTCCCGTCATGAAACGCTTTCAATTCATGAGTAGATTGTTGAAAAAAAAAATGGTTTTGAAATCATGAATCATTTGAAAGGCAAATGAATATTCGAGTACAATAAATGTTTACTCGTAGACCCAGCTGTCGACAGACTTGGCCCAGTCCTGATTGATTCAATATAGATGAATAGCAATGGTTAGTACTCACTGACAAAAATCAAACAAATGCATCAGAAAACACCAGCAAATTAGACGGGGCATAATTTTTCCTCACATTGACTCCCTCGGGGAACCACATCTTGAGTTCGTGTTCAGCTGCCTCTGGTGAATCGGATCCGTGACAGATGTTTCTTCCCAAATCAATGGAATAGTCGCCTCGAATGGAACCCGGCTTGGAGGCAAGAGGCTGAGTCTCTCCAAGCATCTGGCGTCCTTGCTTGATACTTAATTTGACGTAATTTGTTTTTTGTTGAGACGAAAACGACGATGAGCTTCTGCGTGACATTGAAATATGTGTTTTCTGGCTCTTTCTTATTCACACACGCCAACTTACATATCCTTTCCTTCAATGCACATGCAAACAATGGGACCAGAACTGAAAAACTTGACAAGACCTGGGAAGAAAGGCTTCTTCTTCAAGTCGGCGTAGTGAGCAGCTGCCATTTCTTCGGTAGGCCAAACCATTTTGAGGCCTACAACTTTATAACCACGCTTTTCGAATCTGGAAATAATATCACCAACAATTCCTCTCTGAACACCATCGGGCTTGACGGCCAAAAACGTGCGTTCCTGGTTGGTACCGGGTTTGCCGTGCACAGGCAAAGCTTCACACTGAACCTGGTTGGTGGTGGCAAATGCTGCTGCAGCCGAGGCAAGGACAATTCCTCCAGCCATTAGAGAGCTGGACGAGGAGGCAGCGATGGTGGGAGCCACAGTCTAAACATTGCAATGAAAAATTAGAGGTGTTAGAATCGATGAAAGATTTAACGGCCACACACAAAGACCAAAATGAAGATCTTGTCCAATCAAATTTTATTACTCACGGAAAGGGAGCGAACTGCAGAGGCTGCAACGCGGTTGCGAGAGACAGTAGCAAATCGGGTGGCGGCACGGACAAACATGGCTGTGTAAGGTATAATCAGAGATATTGCAAATACACGTATCTAATTTCGTTTTTTTTTGTGGTCGTCTTAAGTGTTTGCACTGCTTTTCATCAGCTGCCTCTCACCATTGCCGTCTCGGAAAATATCGACGAGGTTCGTTCGTTGGATCTTCGAAAGATACCGAGGTTAGTGACGTCATAAACTTTAATTCCAACCCTGTATGAACTGAAACAGCAACAAACAATAAACAACTAACAACACAAACATCAATGAGAGCAACTAACGATACAGAACCTCGCGTCGGGCGGGCAACTTTGGCTTTTCTGACATATATACTACACCTGTGTTCGTACGAGGTAGTACAACCGGAAGCGTGGTGACTACTGAAATTTTAGTACCATTACGCCGATGGTCGTCTTACTGGTTTCGAGATTTTATTTACGGTGAGTACATTGAGTTTATTGATAAAAATGGATTGTCTAGAGTCTTACGGCAAGTGATAACAACATCTCTCTCGGAGATTTTTGGCAACCGCGCGGACATACCACCCAAACTAGTGGAGTCACTTTGGGTTGTTTTCGTCAAGCAAAAGATTTCAAGTCATTTATTGCCTCCGAAATGTTTATGCTTGCACTGGCATTCGTAGATGCATGTTCTTCCCAGTCGAACGCGGAGGTCATAGTGGCGTGCACTAAAGAAGAACGAGTCCTTTCGTCGGAAGTAAAAAAGCGCTTTGTTGCGTCAATAACAATCGAGACAAATCCCGTATGCATCCTCTCCAATCGTCTCGTAGCTGCCTCAATTCCAATTTCCTCAGGTTGTAAACAGATAGCAAGATGACGCGATTGTAGGAGAACGCTCAATAGCAAGACGTAACCAAAGACAATGCGAGGAATTGCTTTGGTGTACACTGCAGCAATCGCGTCCAAAAATTCTGCTGGGTCACGACTAGCCTCCAGACCTCCTATGATACTACTCTCCAGCAATAATTTCAGGCGCTGCTGACAGTCAAACGAAGTTCGGTCATCTTCGCCAGGCAAGCCAATGAGGTGCAGCACATCTCCAAGCCGACGCATGACTTGGCCTCGGACCCTTGCAGGAAAGGGCGGGAGAAAGAAAATGCGGACGCATTTTGTAAATAGATCATATTGCGCACCATACTCGATATAAGCGCTACAGAGTTCCCCTGAAAACTGCTCGAGTGCACGCAGCTCCCACTCGTCAAATTGTCCGGTGATATCAATGTTGGGTTTGTCAAAGAGTTGCGAGACCAACTTCTCTGACTTGACTTCTTCTTTGTCCTTTGGTAATATCTTATCTGCTTTCTTCTTGGCAATGCCTGTGTGGGCTACGCAAGCTCTGGCAAAGTCGACTCCAAAAGATTCTTTCTGTAAATCGCAAATGTATTTATCGAGCAACTTTTCTGCTAGTTCAGATATTTTTTCATTTTGCAAAATGCTTTCGGGTTGTAGACAAAGCATCAGCAAATGGTATGCTTTTCCTCCCGCTGGAATCAATGATGCATACTGGTACTTATCGTCGACACACTCACTATCCTCTAGCTCAGAGATCAAAGCAAGGCAACTGGACAAAATTTCTAAAACTTCGCTCTCGTTCTCGATGGCTTCAGGCTTCAAGTTTTCTTTCGGTTGCGAGATGACGGAGCTCGACAAGACTTGCCACAACCAAAGCTTTCCGACGGGCAACGCAAAATCTGGAGTATTTGCTGTTTGGCCTGGAACATCCGCGTCGCTCAAGAGAGAAGACAGTTTGAAACAGCCAAACTCATCATGGGAAATACCTGGTCCATGCTTCAACTTAAAGCTGTGATCCAGTCGTGTTCGTGCAGCTCCAGAGCGGCACATTTCACGAAAGAACATGGACGACAGGATGGAGACGTCCGCGACTGGACCCGAGGCTTGAAACGACGAATCTTGGCTGAAAAGGATAACTGCCATGGCTTCATCTCCTCGTTCCAGCCGACCAAGCAAGGCAAACTGCAATTTCCTCAAAACGCTTGCATTGACGTAGTCTGTTCCTTTTGAAGCCAGCAAACCTATATTCATAGACGCTGTCAGTAATTCAACTACGGCAAATCCAGCCCTATTAAGCCAACCTCGACGAGCTGTTGTGTTTAATTGGCGCTCCTTGAGTGCATTGGTGGACTGTGGGCCTTTTGCCAAGCTCTCAGAAACATCGCAGGCCAACCGGTCAATGACAAAGTTCAGAGATCCCGCATCTTCGTGCGAATAATTCTTGGACTCCAAGAGAAGAAAGTGTTGGAGTGAAACAAAAGAGCAGAGGAACGCACATGCTGAGGCCTCGTCGGCCAGTCCATCGACAGCACCTCGTAATTCCTTGAAATCCAAGGCGAATACGGCGTACGATGCCTTTTCAAGCGCTTGCTTTAACAACCCATTCTTTACAAAGATTGCAAGCACTTTTTGACAAGATTGCATCCAATTCGCAATGACGTTATAGGTCGCGTTATCGAAATCATTCGTGTCGCCATCGACAGGTAGCCTGCTACCTTCTGTCGAAGCGCGCAAAAACGCCGACAAGAGCTGGAGCTGTCCCGATCGAAATCGCATGTGTTCCGCAAATACAGCTTCTACAGAACCTGAGTCGGACGATAACTTTTCTAGCTGCGATATGACTTGATGTGCCGAAGACGTAAGCCAAGTGTCAGCTTGGGACAAGGCTTCGTGTTGATCCTCGGAAATCACCTCCTCTTTCGTGTTGTTGCCATTTCTTGGCTTGCACCGCTGAGCTATTTGAAGTGACTGAAGAATATTAGCAAACGAGGAAGACAACTCTGTCGTTAGTGAATATGGATCGGCTCCTGGATTTCCTTGCAACATGTGTGAAGTAGCAATGGTAACCATAATGGGAATCTGAGGCAGTCCAAAGCCATATCGTAACAACGTTCTCCATAGAATAACAGACCACTTCTGAAGTGTCAGCTGAGCTTTGTTGCTTGGCTTCATTGCCAAAAGAGGCGGGACAATGTCGTCAAAGGGAATACTCGATGCCGTCGTACGAGATTGGCGCGCAACAGTGCAGAGAAGACGAATAGCTGGCACCGCCACAACGGGATCGTAGGGTTGGTTTATGTATTCTTTGTCGCCAGCTGTGTCTCGTGGCATGACTGTCAGCTCCAACAAGTCTTTCATGAGAGTTTTATGGTGCACAATGGCCGTGGCAGCGCCCGCTGCCCGCTGTCCAATCATGGCCAGAATGCCACAAATAGCTACCAATGCCTCCTTCGGTAGAATTCGCTCACCACTGTTGCTCGCTTGTCGTGCTGCTAATTTCAACAATTGCGCCAACCTAGGAATGATACACATTCGTGTCAGCATAGTCCACATGGGGTCCTTGGCAAAGGCTTCTCCGTCTTTCTGTGCCGATGTAGATGATGATCCTGTCTTGTAGGCTGCAGCTGCAGTGGAGGACGACGCGGGCATGTTGGTGGCATCTACTGCTTCAATGTTTGCAATGGACTCATAGCACGATCCGGTGGGAGGAGTTGGTACGGCATCTTCCAAGAAATACTCCTGATAAATGGCCGCTGCCGCCGTGGCTGAATTGCCAGGTTCACTCGTTCTATCCATATCGACGACGTGTTCTGGACAAGCTCGCAGTCGCATGAGATTGTAGAGTGATTGCAAAACGTAGGTGTGCAGAACGTATCCGTTGGTACGAGAGGCGGAAGAATCCAACAAACATCGCAGAGATGCTGGTAACATGGTCGAAAACGGCCAGGGAGGAGAAAAAGGCGGTGGTGTGTGCAAAGCAAGATCCACAGTAGATGAAGTAGTAATGACCACCACCGAACACAAAGCACCACAATCGTACTGCTCTTGTAAACGCTTGCACACAACCTGTGCTGCCCATAAATTTTGTCGTTGCGACGTCGATCGCAACAAGGTACACGCCAATGGAAATGGATCCTCTGCTGCTTGTTCTGCCATGTCCGGACTAATTTCCGAAGATTGTAACGGTGAATAATTTCCCATTTCGGCTCTGTAGATTTCATCCAAATCTCCTTCGGATTGGATTTTGGATAACAATTTTGCCATTCGTTCCTTTTCTTCGGAAGAATTTCCATCTGCTTTAGTTGATGATGTTAATGCTGGTTGCTCTGAAGGTGTTTGCTCCACTGAAGTTGTTTTTGTTTGTGTTGTTGTTGTTGTTGTTGTTATTTTCTGCTTGTTGATGGTCCCAGCAGACCTTTCACTAATATTATTATTTGTGCTGCTACTATGAATGGGTTGCGACATATTATTTTTCTCCTGTGTTTTGGATTGTGCTCGTTTGCGTAAAAATGCAAGTGTTTCCACGGATAAAGAAGCTTGTAGTTCACGTGCGTTTTCTGTTCGCTCTTGTGGTGACATTTGATCCAGCATGGCATTTGCATCATGAGCTGCTACTTTTTGCAAGGACGAAAGATTGTCGTTGTTATTGCTATTGTTTTTGGTGCTGGTGGTATTTGTATTGAGATTAAAACTTTGGCCCGGTTGAATGGCCGTTGACCGTGCTGCAGAAACTGTCGAATCCTTGAGCTTCGACGAAGGTTGTTTTTTCCGTTTGACAAAAGTCCCCAATGGTACATGAACGGATGGAAACCCAGATGCAATAGCTCCACTATTGGCTGCCTGGTGCTGCTGTGACTGTTGCTGTTGCTGTTGTTGTTGTTGCCGTTGAAGAACAAATTTGGACTGTCTCTTTTTGGGCTGCTCGGTACCATTGTTACTGCTGTTGGTCTTGGCGGCAGAGGACCGTTCGATAATGTTTCCAACGATTGGAGGCCGTTGTATCTGTGGCTGTTCTTCTGGAATTGGCTGTTCTTCTTCTTCCGGTTGTTGTTGTTGTTGCTGCTGCTGTCGATTCCGATTATTGTGGGGACTAGATCGAATTACTCGTGCAGCCGGTTGATTGCCCATTTCCATTTCCATTCGCTGTTCCATGACACGTCTTCTTCGATTATTGCTGCTATTGCTGCTACCGGGAATGCCATTATTGTTGTCACCTCGAAAAGGCACACCATTCTGTTGTTGTCCCATGAGAGATTCTACAAACTCATCGGACATTCCTTCCGTGTTAGCCATGGTCAAGGTTTAAGGTTAACTAACTACAGTTAGCAGTACTCTAGTAGTGGGCGGCGTCTATAATTATTGAATTTGTGGCGGCTACTACAGAGGAGTAAAATAGAAGGCCTCGGTCGAAGGTTTGTTTTTTGCTCACATGAAAATAATAATATCATTCAATGGGTATGAAATATTCGATATCCGGGTGGATAATGTTATCAAATTTGAATTCAATCCGTTGTCGGAGGATCTGTTGTCGATTTTTGAACAATCCGTCTTCACACATTTTTTTAAAAAATCACCACAGAAATAACCATGAAGACATCTCTGACTCTGCTAGTCGCTGGACTGTTGTTGGACCAAGGTGCTGCTACTACTGCTTCTTCTTCTTCTTCTTCTGTAGTAGTAGAAACGACTAAAGCTATTACCATTGGTACTGAAAAGGATAATAGCAATGCCAATGTCAGACAGGAAGGAGGAGAAAAAGAACAGACATGCACCCTAAAAAATGACAGCACAGGCGAATGCATGAATCCAGATGCCTCGGTCACCAACCAATCGGACTCTACTACTAGTAGTGGTGGTGCTACTGGAATCCCAGGATTGTGTCTGGATGACAGAGAGGAGTGTCCTGATTACGCTGTCGCTGGTCATTGTGAAACAAATCCCAAATACATGCTCGCTCATTGCAAGGCAAGCTGCAATGCTTGTCCCGCCGACTTTCAAATATTTGATAATCATTGGGGTGAACCCCAAGAATGCTACGGTGATAATGCTGACAAAATCAAACAAATTGTCAAGGACACAGAGGTGTATATGACGACCAAAGTATACAAACAAAGCCTCTACCTGTCCGTCCGAGAAATTTGTTTGAATAGAGACAAACTCTGCAGCAAATGGGCTGCCGAAGGAGAATGCCAAAATAATCCCATGTGGATGACGACCAACTGTGGACCTGCCTGTCAGACGTGTGAAAAGATGGATCACAGGATCCGTTGTCCCTTTGACGATCGAGCTCCCAAGGTCTGGGTTCCGGGAAGTCTCGACGAGATGTTTGAAACTATTATTACGGAACCATATTACCAACAATATCAGCCACGCGTCTTGTCACGGCCACCGGATGAATTGACGAAATGGGTTCCCGCGGTACACAATAGCAAACTCGAACCAGGTGACAAGCCATGGGTGATCGAATTGGAAACCTTTTTGACCACAGAGGAATGTGATCGTCTCATCGAACTGGGTGGACAACAAGGATACAAGCAATCGTACGAGGTTGGAGGAAAGAATCCGGATGGTACCTACAGTCCTCACGACAGTCAAGATCGAACCAGCTACAACGCATGGTGTTTCGAAAAAAGGTACGACGCTTGATCGAATCATGAGAGTACTCTTTTGTCATAGGAGGAGCATCAGCTGTTGTCATTTTTTCAAATGTCTCACCTTTCAATCTCGTCACCTTTCCTCCAGCTGTTACGAGGACCCGATCACGCAACGGATTCTTAAAAAGGTGGAGAATGTTACTGGCATTCCCGAAAAAAACTCGGAATTTTTCCAATTGCTCAAATACGAAGTGGGAGGCCTGTAAGTCACACGAAACTTATCTTGTCGTGTTGATAGTGACCGCCTCTTTTTGGTATCCTTCTAATAGTACTCTCATTTTTCGTACAGTTACCGACAGCACAACGATTACGTCCCTGGTGACTTTGAACGAGCTCAAGGCGTTCGTATCCTCACTGTTTTCATCTACTTAAATGATATGGATGAGGATGCCGGGGGCGAAACAGCCTTTCCCAAATTGGATCTCAAGATTCGTCCAAAAAAGGGCAAAGCTGTCTTGTGGCCCAATGTGTACATGAGAAATCCTGACGCCCAAGATCCTCGCCTTTTGCACGAAGCACGTCCTGTTAAAAAAGGCCAAAAGTACGCTGCCAATTTATGGATTCATCAGCGTGATTTCAAAACTCCCTTTTTCCAAATGTGCAATTGAGAGCAATTACAGTAAGGGACTAGAAGAGGACTGCGAGTATCCCAAAAGTCATTATTTTTTTAGAGGAAGCAGGAAGTCAATATTGTTCATGCTATTTTAGCTCGTAGAGTGGCTCATAATCAAAATTCAATGGATGACTTGGATGCTGTTTTAGTAATGCCGAGGAGTTTTTTTAGATTTACTGCAACCTCAAGTTGAACTCAACCATAGAGGAACATCTCCGGACACGGCAATCATTGGATCCTACGTTAGAAATTTCGCCTCCAAGAGACGAAAAGGAGACACAAGTTCCTGCTAGTCTAGTACAGTTGAGTGTGTACCTACTAGACTCCTAGTATTCTAGTACCTCCATGACTACTCCGTGGACCAATTTCATTAAGAATACTACGAATACTGGTAGTGATTTAAATCTGTAGACGCACACGAAATCGTTATCATAATATCTTTCACAACAACATGCATAATTCCAAACCAGCCAGAAGATAATACTACTAGTAGTAGACAATACTTTGTTGCCCTGGACAGTTAATTTACAACAACGAACACAATAATATATCTCTAATAACGTACATCAAGATGGCAACCACTCCAACCCCAAGCGAGCAAGGCAGTATTAACGCCGACGGCGGGGACTGGCGGTTGGGTGTTTCGCAAGCATACAGAAATACAGAAGTGAGAGAAATCGCGAAAGTTCTGGCATCGCTCGAGCCGGGTGCAACCTCAGCCTCCAAACTGATGCTGGCCATGCGCTTTGAAGACACAATTTTCAAAGCAGCTAGCAGTCTGGCAGACTATCGAAAGAAGTTAACGAGACGGCTGAAGAAGCTGCAAAAGTCGTACAAGCCCACCAATTCTGTCTCTGCCACCAACAAGGAAGAATTGATCAAGGAAATGCGCAACAACTATGGCGATACGTTGCGGTATATTCACAAACACGCCCCCAAAGCCGTCTCAGAGCTCAAGGCCAAGCACGGACCCGAGAAAGCCAACCAACTCCACCAGCACACATCTGTGGCGCTTTCGTGGGCCGCAGATCTGGGCCTGATGCCGAATACACAACCCAATTTTGGAATGTCCGATGAGCAAGTCCAAAAGCTGCAAGGCCATTTAGAGAAACGTATTGAAAATATACGATCGCATGTTGTCAAGTTAGCCGAACCTGACGTTTTTCTGAGAGAAACATTGCAAAAGGCGGAAGACGATCTGGGGTCTCGAGCTTCCAAGTATCTCGCCGTAAATACGAGTAAGAGGTTTGAGCACCTCTCGGGACAAAAGGGCGGCTTTGATCCGGTTCAGGTGCTCGAGGAATCGTTGGAAAAAGCCCAGATGAATGTACCACCGCCCACTAGGAGTCAACGGAATGACGAACAGGCAGCCTTGTTGCATTTGAACAAAATGAAGGCAGCCGCTACAACAATCCTCGCATTCTTGTCCATCCCCGACAAGACCACGGCACCGAGAAATATTCTTGTCAAGGCACATGATGTGGCTACAGAAGGCCTTGGATTTGTTGGTGAAGTCGTGAAGAATCGTCGCAAGGAATTCAAAGAACCAGAAATGTCATTGGAAGATGCATGGACAAAAGTACTCGAGAGTCCAGCTCTCCCGGCAGTCTCGGCCCCGAATCCCGATTCTTTGGAGGGCGGGAGTGATCGTTCGTCACCTACACCCGATCGTGTTTCAAAGCATCTTCGCGGTGGTAAGTCCAAACGAGTGGTCACAAAAAGTCGCGTACTGCTTACGGCGGGACGCAAGACTCCTTCCAACCTATTGGCCGCCTTGAAACGAAAACGGGCAACATTGATTCGACCTCCTCCAAATGGTGAAGGCTCGCACTTGATTCTCGAATTTGGAAAGGTCTTTGTCGTTACTATCTATCTGGTGCCCTTGCTGGTAACAATTCGTGCGTACAGTAAACAACACGAAGAAACAATTGCCGACAGAGCTGCTGGATTGACATGTGCCACGTACACACCGATTGATGACGGGCTAAGAGAGTTGGAGGAGCTCCAGGTCTGGGGTGTCAAGGGTAGTTACGATGAAATTGGACACGTGGTTGAGGCTAGATTGGAGGACGCCTCAGCCCAGGCCACGGCTATTCTGAGACGGCTGTTCGCCAATGCCGATAAGGAACAGGCTCCTGAATTTGAATTGGAGATTTTAGAGGCCACAGCATTGCTCGAATTTTTGCAAAATTCCCGAAAGACATTTATTCCTGATTGGCAAGATGATGAAGATTAAATAATAATTAAAATGAGTCAAATAAATAGACCTATTTAGAATTCTACTTTTTTAGAGCCAATCATTGACAGCTTGCTTTGCCCAATCGTAGACTTGGTCTTGAAGGCTTTCGTTGTACGTTACTGGAGACGAGATTCCAGGTTCCGCAATGGGAGTAAGTTTCTGAAATCCCAAAACGCCAAACGCCAAAATAAAGGATCCAAAGTCACGCAATCCCAACCAAAACGTCCAGGGTGCATGGGCAATTTCCATAGATTTATCCATGGCTACGACATTGAGGGTCCGCGAATTGGAAAAGTAATCAGCCTCGGGATCGTCATAGTCATTGAAGATGGCATAGAGGCTGGAGGCAATGCCCCAGCCGGTATTCTTGAAACCCAAATATTTGATCATGAGATTTCCCATGGTACCAGGAGGCATAATGTTCGTTCCGACCCATGCAGGGCAAATACTGTGGCGATTGACATAGGAAAGGTGTGTGTGTGCGTATGTGTGAACAAAATCGTTTTAATAATATTCTCAAAAGCCAAAACAACACTTGTTTCTTCTTTTTCGTACCTGACAATTCGTGCCTTGGCCAAATCTGGTTGACGACGCTTCAAGGCCCGAGAGTGAAAGATGTTGGCCAATTTAGTATTTCCGTATCCCCGCTGTGTTCGAAAGATACCACCCGTACCACCTGGTACACTTGCCGGAGGAGGTCCTCCATTGGTGGTAGGGATCAAGTCGGACCAATCTCCTACCCAGTGAAAACTGCTGGACATTTGCGCTACGACTGGTTTTGGAGATTTCTGCAGTGTCGGTGCCAATTTTTCCGTTAGCAAAACATGGGACAGAAAATTGACGGACCAAATTCGATCGTAGCCTTGCTTGGAGGTTGGATTGCCCCATAAGTAAATACCCTCGTGGATGCCAGCATTGTTGAACAGAATATCAATGTGTTCAACCTGGTTGTTGATTTCATCGGCAGCCTTGGCGACAGTGTCCAAGTCTGTATAATCAGCTACCACGGTGATAATATCGGTCGACACTTCTTGTTGCAATGCTTTCAATTTATCGGGTGAACGACCCACAGCAATAATCGTGGCACCCAATTTAGACAAGCCTTCCGTCATGCCCCTACCGATTCCACTCGTCGCTCCCGTTATCACAACATTGATCCCCTTCAGAGGTATTGTCGACAGATCGCTTGCTTCGTCTGATAAAAATAATCCAACGTATTTGTTCGTCATGGGAAGAACAAAATTGTCCCAATCCAATTCTGGTTCGGGGATATTCAGAATGGCAGCAACTACAATGGCAACAATGACACCCGTCCAAGCAAAATAGGACAGATAATTGGTGCCCTGCTGCTGTCGCTGCTTCTGCTTCTGCTGCTGTCGCTGCTTCTGCTTCTGTTGCTGTTGCTGCTGCTTCTGCTTCTTTTCAAATGATGGCATTTTAAGATATGTCAATGCAACGTGAAAAGTATGCTGGCGTTTGCTTTTGCTTTCTGGTAGCTATGAATGTAGTACACTACTCGTATGGACTTTTCTTTCGCAACAATGAGATTTTATTTGTTGGAATTGGAAAATTTGGTTGAGCATTTTTTAATTGTATTCTGAGTACGTATATCGTATTGTTGGGACGCTCATTTATTCGTGACATCACTCAGTGCCGGTTGAAGGCAACAAAAAAAACAGAAAATGTGAAGAACCAAAAAAACCGAGTCATCGCACATCAAAGATATTATACGATATTATATGTATCATCACTGAGCGTTCAGCAATCTCTCTAGTTTGTTGCTACCAGCTAGACTAGTTTACTAGACTAGTGTAATACCCATCATTAACACCACTTCCGCCAAGAATAGCAACAACAATAACAATAATCACCAGACATTTATACTGGTAGAGAATGATTGCTCTGATCTCCTCCATAGCTCTCCTTTGTTCGGCGGCTCATTTACCAGCATCAAATGGATTTTCTCCAGCAGCCACCACCACCAGCAGCACGACAACCACCAGCACCAACAGCAAAGGCAGCCGATCTTTCTCCGTAGGTCCACTGTATGCAACCGAATCCGAAATACCCACGCGACGAAGAGTACTCCTATCAAGAGATGGACCCTACTTTGATGTTAATAAGAAATCTGGAAGGATCGAATTTGGTTCAACGGCCAATTTGGTTACGACACTTAATCACGATCGACCAGACTTTGACTTGATTGCCGACTGGTTGTCAGACGAACGAGGATTGGCTCTGAGCATATGGGACGAAAGCATGTTGAGAGAAGTAGAACCATCCATTTATCAATTGCAAACCATGAACCTTCAATTCGTTACCATTCAATTAGCACCGACCGTGGATATGAAGATGCAAACACGATACATCAAGGATGATCCCAAGCAACCCATCTTTTTATTGCAGTCTGTAGGATTTGATCCCAACATTCAGCTGCTGCCGGGTATTACAATGTCGGCCGAAGAATTGGGAATTGTTATTGATGTGTCGGGAGAATTGAGACCCACGAAGGACGGAACGGGCGTAACGGGAAAAATTTCCTTTGCGACCTGTGGCAATCTACCGCCACCCTTGCGACTGGTTCCTGATTCTGCCTTGAAGGCCGCCACAGATGGGATCAACAAAGTCATTGTTGACTTTGCAGTTCAAAATTTTGGAAAAGGTGCCAGAAAGAACTACGACGAGTTTCGTGCTTCTAGACAGAATAGCCACGAAGATTAAAATACAACACGATGCTATTGCAGAGAATTTTCACCTGCATTTTTAAAAATAATGCCACTCTGCTCTTCTTTTTCGAGTGCGATAAAATGTGTATTTATCTTAGCTCCAATGCGTCTTTATGGTACTCGGATATAGTTAAAGATCAATGACTTGTCCGTCGTGTGCCAAGAGCACTTTGCCACCGTATTTTTGCCGCAATTCTTCGTTGACTGTATCGTGAGTTGCAAAAGCATCGCAATTCATCCCCACCAAATAGGTTTGCTTGGCTTGAATTTGTTTCGACAAATCGATAGCCTGTGTTGCACTAAAGTGGACAGAATGCGGAAGTTCCGGCATTAAGGAATCCACAATCAAAATGTCGGTGGGTGGAAGTTTTTTCAAAATATACTGAAGCGTTTTTGGGACCATGCGACTGATGTCACTAATGTATAGAATATTGGTCCCCTTCAGGCTGAAGGCAAATCCGTAACTGATAAGATCATCTCCATGCCAAACGGGCAAGGGAATAATTTCCAGTCCTTGTACGTTCATGGGCTCGAAGGGTTCAAAGATATGAGTTTCTAATGATGCGACATGACGTTCGATTCTCTTGGCTTCTATATTGGTTCCCGAGGTATAATCAGGTTGTTGCTTAGGAAATAGCCACGGAAAGCGGTCCGATACGTCATCTAAACATTCTTGGGACAAATGTAATGGCATAGGAACTAATCGTGGTGCCTTGTGATAGGTTCCCCATGTGTCGACCGATTGGAATCCACGAACATCGTCTAATCCACCAACCGCATCCATGTGGTGCTGTTATCATGAAAAGTAGTAGTGGAAAATGTGTCACAGCGTGGTGTGAGAACCAAAATCAAAATCAATAATCAATAGTACTCGGTGAAACACATCAAGCGACTAAAAGACAAGTTCATAACACACGTACATATATGTACGTATATATATATATATATATATATCCCTCATATTACTTACATGTGTCAATATAATGGCATCCAGTGTGGCAATGTCGTGTTTTGGAAACCAGCGCAAAGCTCCTTCTCGAAATGTTTTTCCAGCATCAATAATAATATTTTTGACTTCTCCCCCATCTTGTGGATCGGGACAGTGCGATATCAGTAAAGAAGGATTGTTGCGATAATCCTTGTTGTCCTTGGGATCTCCCTGAGAGGCTGCTCTCGATGTTTTGCATTTGTCTCGATATTGAGCTTGTAACCGTTGAATCTCTGGTGATAGTTCTCTTGCAGCAGCAGCAGTTGTTGTTTGTTTCGAACCAGCATGCGTTCCAAATAACATGGAACAAAGTGGCTTGGGACATCCAGTCGAAGATCCTGTACCTACAAACAAGAGTTTTGGTCGTGGTTTTGACGTTTGCTGTTGCTGTTGTTTGGTAGCAGATTCTGCTTGAGTGGTATGTTTTGCATGCGAGGAGAGTTTGTCACCCGTTTTACTACTAGTAGTGAAAGTTTGAGCCAGAGCCAGACCAGCAATTGGCAGGCCAAGTCTGCGGTATGCTGCGTTCATATCAATTTGATTGGGCTTGATTAGGCTTGTGGATTCGTTACTTTTTATTTGTTTCACAAGTGGTGCTGTGTCATTATTTTAATAGAGACTAGACTAGGTCTACTACTAGCTACTAGTCTACTCCTAGTAGTACGTACTCGAATTATTGAAGGTGGGTAGACTAGCTACTAGTATTAGCTACTACTACTACTCTAGCTTTTGAGTAGTCTAATAACAGTAAAGAAAAACAACTTTTGCCGTCGGCATCTTCATTCACGCGTCATTCGGGACCTGACTCACAAACTTCCCACAGGATCGGCAACTTGACGTGCAGTTGCATCTCTACACTAGAGTAGCTACACTAGACTACTACTGTAGCTAGCTTGTAGCTAGATTACAGTAGTATCTCTCACATCCACAGGAGAGTCCGAGACTGCTGCCGACTCAAGTCGAACAACGAACAGTTGGAAAACAGCTCATGAAAGAAGATTATTATTATGTAGTTAGTCAAAAAAATTCTCGAAGATTTTGACGAGCAGACAAAATTTGACCAAAGTAACACGTCTTATTTGCTCGACAGTAGACTAGGAAAAGCACTGTTTTAGTGACCACTCAAGCATCGCAAACACAAAGATACAAAACAGGAAGGTTACATTTTTTTATTCATAATAATCATATCTGACGGCCTCTGACTTTGACCATGACTAAATTGATAAAAGCAGCACTTCTTTTCTTTCTGTCGATATCTACCTGTCACTCTTTCCAGCAACCCACTGTCACTTCCAAAACCCATTTGCAGTTGCATCCTTCTTCTCATGTTGCAACAAAACGAAGCACCAGCATAAAAAGTGATAGCAACCGAAACTCTCTGCAACGACGGTCAACAAGGTCAAATTACGCAACACCAATAACCACCACCACCACCACCACCAGTAGTCGTCCATCATCGACCAGTCTCGCCGCAACCTCTCTCCTAACAGCCGCATCTTCTCCTGCTGGTGCCTTTTTAGTTCTGACCACCATCATTGTAGTACACGAAGCGGGACATTATCTGGCAGCACGAAGCTACGGTATTAAAGTGGAAGAATTTTCGATCGGCTTTGGACCTAAATTGTTTGGTTTTGAAGCACTGGGGAATGAATTCAACTTTCGTGCCTTTCCTCTGGGTGGGTACGTACGATTTCCAGAGAATTACAATATCACGCAGTATCAACAACAACAAGAAGAAATGAGAGAACGAATCAGAGAAAAACGTCGCAACAACAAGAACAACAACAACGGCAACAACAACAAACCAAGCATCGTATCAGATGACGAAACGTCCAAGACTAGTACGTTAGGATATCAAGTTTTCAACGCCTTGACACTCGGAGCCATGGAACGTAAACGAATGAAAGAGGCAGAAGATAATATAATCTCCATTGTTGAACCTGAAAAAGGCGGATTAGGCAATTTGTGGTGGAATAATATGGTGGGCAGCAGCAGCAGCAACAAAAACGACAACGACAGAAGCAACAAGAAGAACAACAACAAGTCGCCTGCAACAAAGACCAGTAAAGAATTGATAGACCCGGGTAAAATTCCCATTGATTTTTATGACGATCCTGATTTGCTGCAAAATCGTCCATGGTTCCAACGATCGGTAGTACTCAGTGGGGGCGTAGTGTTCAATCTACTATTGGCCTTTGTCATTTATTTTGGAGAAATTACTACCTCGGGACTACCACAGCCCGTTTTTGATCAAGGAGTTATGGTGTCACAAAATCCGGTCAAAGATGCCCCTGCCAATGGTATTCTGCGTCGTGGAGATGTTGTCGTGGGCATCAATGGTAAGTGCTATACTGTGTTGCACCAAGCTAAAACCTTTTTGCTTCTTCCGAAAACATTTAGAAGGAAATACGTGTCAGCTCACTACCTACTTTCTGTTGTTATTATTGTTGTTGCTAAACTATACCATGCAGGCAATACTCTGGCATTGTCCGAGAGACCAACGGCAGCTGCATCGCAAAAAGCTATCACCGACCTGATCTCAACAATTCGCGCAACTCCCGACGGTGATGATCTTAAACTTTCTGTTATTCGCAAGAAGGCGTCAAAACCAGTCGATGTAACAATTGCGCCCAAGCGAGCAGAAGGAAACAGCAAGGGCCCCAAAACCATTGGTGTTATGCTGTCTCCCAATTTCGTAAAGATGGAAAATTTAAAAGTCGATAATCCAATGGATGCAATAGTTCCTGCCGCTAGACTTGTATCCTCGACTACTCAAGAAACAGCAAATGGTCTGTTGAAATTCTTCGGACAACTTGTAACGGGAAAAGACACCGGCGGTCAACAAGTAAGCGGTCCTATCGGCCTCCTCAAAACAGGTTCAGACGTTGTCTCGACCAAGGATTGGTCGACCGTCTTTGCCTTTGCTGCTGCTATAAGTATCAACTTGGGCGTTGTTAATGCCCTCCCTTTGCCAGCTTTGGATGGCGGACAGCTCGTCTTTGTCCTAGCAGAAGCTATCAGCGGACGAAAAATCGATCAAAGGCTACAGGAAGAAATTATTGGGATCACCGTACTTCTTCTGCTATTCGTGAGTGTCAATGCAGCACTTGGAGATGTACAGAACTTGTTAAAATAGAATATCTTTGCCATGCTTCGCCTTTCTCTCCGGATGAGAGACTTCGATCGTCTACGGTAGTACTAATAGAAAGTACTATTCGTGTTGCAACTGTGGTTCTCTTAGTCTAGCAAATCTAGTACTACTGCTCTACTACTACTAGCTAGTACTCGAGTAATACCTAGTACTACTACTACCTAGTAGTAGTAGTGCTAGCTGAGGAAGCAATAACAGTACTACTAGCAGTAGAACAGCCAGCCAGCGGCTGGGAAAAACTGTACTATTAGCTACTCTACTACTAGTAGTAGTAGAAAACTCCGAAATGCCTTGGTCTGCCATCGTACGTGTCAGAAGTTTTCGTTGCAGTTTAATTAGGTCTACTCCAGTAATAATTTTTTGTCTGTTATTATTAGCAAACTCAGGTGAAAAAGCAAAGACTTCAAAGCATCTGAACTGACAATTAATGGGACTAATAAAATACAGCAAGCAGATTTGGTGAAATTACTACCATGATCAATTAGTGAAAGAAGTAATTAAGATCAAAGATCGGACTGAATTAACTTTGAGGGAGTATGTACATTGACCCTAACAAGCCATCAACACCAATAATTATGGAGCAACAAGTCAACGAAGCTACGGCTCAGCTGAAGGGTTTGCTTGGCATTTCTGGTACAGCTGGAGGTGGAGGAGGCGGAGATAGTGGCGACCCAGCGGCGACGAGACCTGCTGGCGGCAGTGGAAAACCTCCTGCTGGAAATAAGAAAAACAAAAATCGTAACAAGAACAAACAAAATTCTAGACAGCGAGGAGGACGTGATACTAGTACTGGCACCAAGGAAGATGGACAGCAGGAAGAGCAGAAGCAGCAGCCACAGCAGAACCGAGTCCATTCTGAGTCACCTCAGAATCGTTCTCCCAAGGATGGAACCAAGAAGGGGGGCAAGGGGAAAAAGAATAAGAAGAACGCTGCTAAAGACAGCGAAGGAAACGCCAATAGTAACAGTAAGAAAGATAACAAGGGTGGAAACAAAGGCAAGGATATCAGTAATAAAGGACCTGGTGATACTAATTTTGCTTGGTCGGCCTTTCAGTCCTCTCCTGATGCCAGCAGTCTTCCGGTTCCTGCCTTTACTCCAGAGGTTGCCAAAGATTTGATAGCAATCAGCGACGATGCCGTGGAGCAGCAACTCTCAACTCTCATGCCCACTGTGCATGCTGCTTTGGAAAATGCACCTCGGGTTGAGAATTTGGAGGAAAAAACACTTGCCGAGGCGAAGGAAGCTGTGGAAGAAACGAAGGAAGAGAGTATGCCTAGTAAAACAGGAATCAATTTGGCTGCCTTGACAACCAAAAAAGATGATACCTCTGCAGCTTCTTCAAAGTCTACTGGAACTCCTCCGCCTCTTGGCATCCCCACTCGACAACAGCAGATGCCTTATGGTGGTGGCTTTCAGCAGCAACAGATACCACCACTGCACATGAACTATTCATACCAGCAGCAGCAGCACCACCACCACCAACCTCACAACCCATACCACCACATGAGACAGCAACAGCATCATTACCAGCCCCCTCCGCCTGGCTTTATAACGGCGAATGTGCAGGTACCTCCTCAGCTTTTGCCGGGGAACCAGATGGTCGTAAATTCCCCTGCTGGATATCCTGTGCATGTTATTGTGCCTGAAGGTGTTCCCCCAGGTGCGATTATTCCAGTGCATGTTCCCGCCGGCCCGCCCTTACATATGGTGCCTCCTCCTCAACAACAACAGCAGCAGCAGTATCAACAGCGCCATCACCACCAACAGGGATATTACAACCAAGGTTGACGATACAATGATAGCAAAGAAGTATGATAACAAGGTACAAGGATGAATAGATACGATGGAGTTGTATGGAGCAACGAGGCTGGAAGTCTCGGAACGACCAGGACGTGCGAGTAGATACCGAGTAGAGTTTCCTGTTTAAGAGGTCGAAACGTTATAAGAAGTGTGTCATATTACATCACTATTTCAGACACACCGAATCTTCTGTAGAAACAAAATAGTAGAATTTCCCAAGGTTCGGAAGTGGTTATCAACGGCAACCTGTTTAATCGATTTTACTAGCGTCCTAAACTCTTTCGTCGCTGTCAACATGTACATTACTTCTTATATCATTACTTTTGCCGATTACAAAGATTCCCATTCTCTAAGCTGCGCGCAAACCTAGTTCTTTTTCTTGCTAGAAACTACAGCAGGCTGAGGTTTCAATGGGCCAATGGGTAATTTTTTTCCAAAGAATTTCTCTCCAGAATAAATAGCGTAGACGAAGCCAGAAAAAATCGCTGCCATTAAAGGAGAAACCCAGTAGACGAAATAATGCGAAAAATCATCGGGGAAATCAAAGGTCGACCCAACGCCAAAAGCGGCCCAGGCCGTGGCTAACATAGGATTCATGGCAGGGCCGGCAGTCGGAAAGATCTCAATGAGCACTCGAATTGCAACGGCTGTCAAAAACTGCTTGATCCAGTAATGGTGCGGTCCAAAGTTGAACTCCCAATTCAAAAAGTAGATAGCAAAACACAAGCAGACAGTAGCAAGAAATTCAGACATTGCAGCTTCTGCAGTACCAAACTCATCCGAATCCATGTTGAACTCGGGTCCGCCGAAGGGTTCCAAACTAAAGTAGTTGGAGACAGCATGAAAAAGGGGAAAGGCAATCAAGCCTCCACCCATCTGACCAGCAATTCGCACAAGGCCCTCGGTATACGTGCACTTGCCAAGACTCCACATGGTTGTTGTCATGGCAGGATTTACATGTTGTCCACCTCCAATCCTGTCAGCAGCAATCACACCAACAGCATGGGCAGCCCAAGCAATTTTGAAGTCAGATTTTCCAACCCATTTACCGGCGCTGAATGTGAAACAAATCATGAGCAAACTTCCAATGAACTCGTTTCGGAAAGCACTCAAATACTTGCCGTGCTCGATAAAAGCAAAGGCGACCACAAGAATGAGACCAGGAGGCAAGAACTCCATGATGTCGGCCCAGAATGTTGCGGCTGTTGCGACCTTATCCTTCATTTTAGTGTGACTATCTATTGCTGGGAGTGGGGAACGTCAAGCTTTTTTTTAAAGATGTTTATCGAAGAAGTGATTTGATGCTAAACGACTAGAGTCCAGAGCTTTTGTTGGGGTGAGCTGAATCGATTTTTTATGGAATCATTCCGGCTTCAACAAGAAAAATGGGTTCTGGGAACCTATCATACGCACTATTCAGAGAGCATAGAGCACAGTGTGCGTCAAGAGAAAATTCTAAGAATCAACTTTTGTCATTATGCTTCGTCGTTCGTGTAGTAGTCTAGTCTACTACCTCAAGGTAGTAGCTTCTAGTAGTTATTAGTCTCTAGAGTAGCTCCAAAATTCCACCTACTGTAGTACTAGCTACAATACGCTACAGTTTGTCTAAGGAGCTACAAGAATATTGACTACCTGGTAGAACACACAAACACAATGACTACGCAATTTGTGACGTGAAGAAAGGTGTGATTATTTTGTAAACCATTCAATTGGCGGAAAGTTAAACTGCACGAATGCAAAACAATGCTGTGATGTGTTAAGTGTTTTGTGGGTGGGATGTTGGAACGAGCGAAGGTGGATGGTGTTGCTCGACTTTCTTCTTCGTGGCGACGTGCAAGGGTTGCTGGTGAATATTCATCTCGTGTCAATGCCGCAAACCGCAAACTCAACCCATAAGCTGGACTTGCCAACAACGTGTTGTCAATTAGTAGAAACGTAGAAATTGCCCTATAAACTAAAAGCAACCAAAGGCGCTGGAGGAAACAGCAAAAGTGCGTGAATGATTTCCATTAGTACAAGATACCCTTTCCGCCAAGAACCACCAGCACACCAACGACACCCATGATGTAAAGAAGAACATTGGGTTGTTTCTTGTCAGCATCGAGACCTGTTGAGGCTTCGGCCATCAACCGTTGTTTCATAGTATCGGATACTCCAGCTTTCTTTGGAGCACTGTCATACTGTTATATTAAAGAGTAATAATGAAAAAATAATAGTAGATCTTTAGCAAAAAGAAACAAGGGCATTTAGGACATTGAAGCCTCGGCTTCTTCCCATTTAAAAAAGTAACGTACCTCGTCATCATAGAAAGCTTCACCCTTGGCAGGACCCTTTGCTCCTCCTTCTTCGGCTGATTTTTCGTCCGACATGTGCAGCGTCACGGTTTGCTTCATGTGAATTGGTTTGATCCCGGCTACTACTCGGCCAGGTCGGATAAAAGGGGTCGTAAGAGCCGAGGTCATGGATGCCAGTGCACAAATAATAGCGATAGCGCAAAGAACTACTGGTTGCCTGGCTTTCATCATGATGAATTAAATAGAATGAATGACAGTGTTGTTCCAGTATAAGCTCGTTGCGTGAATAAGCGATGTGGAAGAAAAATGATAATTTTGAGACTGTTGCTTTTAATTGCTACTACTGCAGCTACGACTGGTATTCCAATAAAAAATAACATGCGCTGCTCTACTAGTAGTAGTAGCTAGAGTAGTAGACTACTAGTACTCGAGTAGGCTCGCACTAATACTAGCTAGTAGACTAGTAGGTCTCCTACCTGGTAGTAGTACCTGGTAATGATTGTATCAATAGTGGCAATTCTGACGGGGTGCATCTAATTGAATTTTGGTGTCATTCTCATCACATCGAAATCATCAGGGTAGATTCATTTTACTGTACATACTCTCATCAAGGAGGGAACATATCTATTCATTCTCGAACGTCATCACACAATGATACCTTTTCATAATTGTCTACTGAACAACATCCAAATCAATCACTGACCAATAATAACAAGGACGCATGTTTGTTTTCAAAACCTGATGGAATTAACTATTGGTAGTCTAGTGAGAAAGTGCTTTATGGCCTGAAACACGAGAAGGTACTAGAAGTAGATTAGGTCTAGCTAGTTGTTGGCGTTTGTGCTGCTTAAAAGCATTCCAGGACGATAGCATACCATAGGTGCTCGACGGGGTAATCACTCTATCCACTGTTGTCCCTTCACCTGATCTGCTGTCTCATTTATACATTCATTGTCGAGTTAATCTCACCAACACAACATGGACCGCGTCATTTCCTTGAAAACATGCATAGTGACTACCACTCTTTTGTCGCCTTTATTATGGTCCTGTCATGCCTTCGCTCAATGGCAGGGAGGCCCTCTGTCTACGACCAACTCAAACAGTCAAATAATTAGACAGCAGCAACAAAAGCAAAAAGTATGGGCAACCACAGTCAATGGACAAGCTGCCTCGGCGGGCACCGATCCCGACACATGCATCAAAACAGTCGATGTACTGTCCCTGGATTCCATTCGCGATACACTGATCCGACAAGAAGAAACCATTATTTTTGCGCTTATCGAACGATCTCAGTTCCGACGAAATGCCATTGCCTACGAAAAAGGAGGCTTTGGAGATTTGGGAGTTCCAATTGGAAGTACTCCTGTTGATGACTGTGACGACAAACTATCCTTTTTGGAGTACATGCTCGTGGGTACCGAAGTTCTGCATTGTTCCGTCCGACGGTACACATCTCCAGAGGAACACGCCTTTTTTCCTGAACGATTGCCTCAGCAGGGACAGATGGATGCTCTGCCAAAATTGGATTATCCCGAGGATCTGCTCTCGGCCGTGGGAGGAGCAAGTGCGGTAAATTTTAATCCCATTCTACTGGAAAAATACGTTGACGTCATTGTGCCTGCCATGACCAAAGAAGGGGACGATGAGCAGCACGGATCAACCATTTTGGCGGATATTGCTGTCCTCCAAGCACTCAGTAAACGCATTCATTACGGAAAATTCGTTGCCGAATCCAAATATCGTTCGGATCCCGAGGAATATCAACGTTTGGTCGATGCTGGTGATGCAGAGGGCGTCATGCGACTTTTGACCAACGACAAGGTGGAAAAGAAAGTCTTGCGAAGAGCACGGCTAAAGGCTGCCACCTACGGTCGAGAGCCGCTCCTGGCAGAATTGCCACCTATAGAGCACGGTGAATCTACCTCCATTGTAGCTGCTGCAGCAGCTGCAGCTGTGGTAGCTGCACTGGAGGCACTCGGAGAAGACAAAGGCCAAAAAGGAAAGGTAGACCCTGCTGTCATTGAGAGCGTCTACGAAAAAATTATCATTCCCGTGACTAAGGATATCGAAGTGGCCTACTTGTTTCGGCGGTGTGGCCGAGAACCTCCAGCAAAATATGCTCCTGATCGAATGAGTGTTGACGTGCAGAAGCTATAATTAGTGCTACTACAGACGCTTATCTTTGTGTCAACTGTAAGTTCTAGTTTTGCAAGAAGAGCGCCCAATCTATGACCTCATGATGCCGGCCTGCACAGCAATATATTATTTTACATGTGCTGTACTAAGAATTTCGATATTGAATGCATTGCAGCGCTCCAGCCATTAGCAAATAATTTTGTCGGGCTTGCCACTCTCTCGTGGCTCAATTTGTAGTGGCTACGCGCGCACTAGCTTTGGAGGCTTAACGTATTGAAATAACATCAAACTCAATGAGACGAGCTATTCTTGGATATGTTTCGAACAGTTCTACAGCTTTATTCAGACTATCCGTAGACATCGAACACGACACATTCTCGATTGTTTTTGCACTTACAAGGTAGGCCAGATATCTCCTAAATTAAGCTAGATCCAAAGCTCACTCTCACTCAAGGCAAGTTGGGAATGGAAATATTAAGCAAACGAAAATAGCTAGGTATAAAATGCAATATTTCGAAACCATGCTATTCCAGACTTTTTAGCTAGCTACAAGAGAGACTACTATCACTACATATTTGGTAGGAAGAACATTCACTGCGATACTTATGCGATAGCCAAGATCTTTTGTTCCGGCTTGCAAATGGATAGCCTCGGCATGAACATCCCCACTCCATTCTCACAGAAACCAAAAACCAAAAAGAGGAAATCAATGGGAGAATATCAGGTCAAGGTAGAAATGGGTGTGCGTCTTTCCAAACACATGCTGTAGAAAACTTACGGAAAAATGTGTAGGCTGGACGAAGCAATGAATAAATGAATAAATGGTCCTTCAAAAATCGCAATGCAATCTTATTCACAACTCACAACAGAGCAGTAGAGAACAGAGCTACCGATTCCTAAACATAGCAATGAAACATGGCCTTGGATGAAAATGATTACTTCACGGGTAATGAGGAGGAGGAGGAGGAAGAAGAAGAGGAGGAGGAGGAGGAAGAAGAGTCCGAAGACGATGCTGCCGACGTAAGCGTAGACGATGACGTCCATCCCGATGATTTGGGTGGAAGCGACGACGGCGATGGTGATCAAACTTCAAATCAGGATGATAATAACATTGTTGGCGGTGATAATGATGATCGACAAAGCGAGGAGGAACCAACAAGTGACATCGAGGAGAAGAGCCATAATTCGCAGGAAGGTAATGATGATGATGATGATGATGATGATGATGATAATGGAAATAGCGATGGTTTCAGTGACGAAGAATCTGTCTCGGAAAATGCCAGCAGCGGTGACGAGGAAGCATCTGCCAATGAAACCGATGCAGAAGGGATTTCTGCCTACGAACGATTGCGTTTGGAGCGGATAAAGCGAAACAAAGAACGGCTAATCCAGCTGGGACTTGAGAGTCGAGATGGGTTTCTTGGAGAGAAGAAGTCTTCTGCTCCCAAACGGAGAAAGAGTACTAGCAGTTGCATTCCTAATGCTCCCACAAGAAAGAGCCGAAGAAGCACCGGTAATGTTAACTATCTGGAACCCCCAACTTCTGTCACTGCTCTCATGAAGGAACGAAAGGAGAAGGAGGAAAAGAAGAATGCCCCTCCCAAATCGAGAGGAAGACCGGCCAAGGAAAACACGAGACTTCCTATTTATATTTATCACGAATTTAAAAGCATCAATACACACAAGAGAAAGATGACAATACTCTGCCGGAAAAATCTAAAGGGTGCCGAAAAGGAAGTCAGCTTTTGGGAAAAGAAAGCAGAAAGGAAAGAAAGGGAAGCCCAGCAAGAAGAGGAAATTCGGCAGATGATCGAACAAATGAAAGAAGAGCAAAAGATGTATGGTGGCGTTACTGCCCGTGAGTATCTTGCTTCCATTGATCGACGAATGGCAGAAACTGTCCAAAAAATGCGTCTCTACGAGTCCTTGGAAATGAGCGAAGAGCAATTGATTGAAGCCGAGGCGAAGCGCCAAGAAAATGAAAATACGCTCAAGCTTTTGGAGGCATTGGAATCATATCCAAAGGATGCCAAGACATCTGTACACCTTTTGAATGCCATGTTGACTCATCGAGCGCCAAAAGATCTGCCATCTGCTCGAAGCAGCAAAAGAAAAGTGGGCGATGACGAGGCAGCCGACTCCCGAGAACCTCTAGCCAACAAGAAACAGAAAGATGCGAAATCGTCAGAGGGAAAAAAACAGGCAGCTCATTTTTCAAGTGCTGCGACTCAAGCTTCGGTGACTCATTCTGGTAATATGCTGTCGAAAGACGAGCCAGGTACACGAGATAAAACCGAAGAAAGCAAGACTAAGAAGAAGAAAGAGAAACGAGAAGTCAACGTCGGCGGTTGGGTGTCGCCTCTCTTTAGCGATTGCATTGATCGTGCGTGGCTGCAAAAGGACACTGCGCACAAGCATCTAGATCTTCGAAACTATGCCCCCCAGGCGGGAGATACCGTCTTGTAAGTTGCAGTAATGTCTGTGGGTCGAGGATGATTGTCTACACCTATTATTATCTGACCTCTTTATCCTTTTGAATCTAGATATTATCCTGCTGGGCATCGCGCCTTTCTGGAAAAACATTTGGATCATTTGTGCAATCGCAAAATGGCACGAGTGCCGCTATGGGAGAGGGCAAGGAGAGAAAAGGTCAAAGTAGAAAACAAAGTAAAATCGGTAGAAGTCGACGTGCCTACTGACGACCCACCGCCGCTTACACTACTCAACAACTCAAACGCCCTATCTTGGTGGAACAATGAATGGATGGAAGGAGTTGAGAAGTCTCTTGGAAATTATCCTCTTATTTGTCGAGTGGAGAAAACCCAGGCGGAGTTTCCGCCCGATCCATTGGCTGATGAGAAGATTGTTCGTCCTGATGGTTCCTTTGCCTGGAAGGCTCCAGATACATTTGCCAAAGCCAAGGTCAAGAAAAAGGCATATCTCCGCCTAGCGGTGACCCTTCGTCCACTGACCACGCTTATACCTCCGGTCTGGAGCGAGTCAGGGCCTGTTGTCGAACATGCTCTTACGGTGCCGCCGCCATTTACTTGCGTCACTTTTCCCTCTACGGAAAAGCCATTTTTGATTCCTTTTGCTTGGGGCTACATCAAGTATCACTCACTTTCGAACGACGACGACATTGTATTTTCAAAATCCAGTGCGGAACAAAAAGGCAAGATAAAGGGCTTTAATTCGCTTGAAGGCAATTTTGGCAGCCCTCGCTTTGACGATAAACTAAGCCTTATCAGCAGTATGCTTGGGAATTGGAGCAAAACTGAGCCTTCTGATAGCGATTCAATCCCTCCTCAAGACGCTTTCGTTGTTCGTGAGTTTTTGACGAACGTCGTGAGAAACTACGATGTCCCTGCAGACACTTTCAGCACGGACAATTGTGATCGTGTCTCCTTCATTGATTTCATCCGTTGTACTCTGCCTCTCTGGGAAGGAGTGTCGACGTTGAAGACATTGAATGATCGTAAAGCTAAGCAATCTCAATTTTGGGAATTGGAATCTAAAAAAGCACGATTGAACAATGACGAAGAAGTGGGAGGTTTCCGAGACGTTTTGAAGTATGGGATTACTCGGACGCTCGACAGTGCTCTCCGCCTCCAGCTGGAGTTGACTATTGAGGAGTTTCTTGGCTACCAGCTGGCAGCGGGGCCCTTTCGTCCAACTGTGACAGATGACATGGTTCCTTCGTACAGTAACGCCGTCCCAATTTCCATGTCCTTTGATCGAATATTGTCTCGCCTGAAAGAGAAAGGTGTAGCAAACCAATGTTACTACAGAAGCTTGGACGCGGTACTCGTTGACTTAAATCTCATTGCCGATAATTGTGCCCTTTATAACGCCCCCGACTCAGATTTGGTGCGTTCGGCTTATGAGTTGATACCCCTGGCAAAGAATGCTTTAAAAATCGCTGCATCTCGTTTCTTGAAAGACCAAACGGATAAGACGAAGACCGCAGATGACAAAAAAGAGTTCGTGCTTTTGCCTGTTGGGTCGGATGCGGTGGTAGTTCAGGATCAAGCGGGAGGAAAAGTGAAGAAGGTCAAACCAGTAGACCCTTTCCAGGACCCCTATAATGGGCCGCTATATCGTGATTGGCTACACTGTACTCTCCCGGATACTTCGCGTCCAAAGGCTGACGACGATCAAGGTCAGAAGCTGCCTGCTTTTTCTCAATGGATCCCTCAAGCCGGTGATACAGTTCTGTATTCGCGCCAGCTCCATGCGGAATTTATTCAGGGCCATTACGATGACCTAGCGCCAAATCAGCGCATTTTGCCTCAATTAAAGGATAGCGCTGGCAATGACATCAGTGCTAATGACCAGCCGGACAGCCCCCTGTCCGAGAAAGTACCGGTAATTTCGCGAAATCAGTGGATTAAGGGTACAATTGCTTACATGCGAACAGAATTCCCGCGAAAGCACAAGGCTTCGGGAAATGAGAAAGACAAAAAGAAGCCTACATTTGCAACAAATGCTCCTCTACTTGGGATAGCAGTCAAACTTTTCGGGGCAGAAGGAGAAGGCAGCAAAACCTCTGTTGTCTATTGGAGGCCATGTGTATTTAGTCACGACCTTGCCGATAGTTCGATGCCGTCGATAGAACGATGCTCGTGCTGCAAGCTTCACTTGGCTACATCCTTTTTGCGACCGTCGTGGGTCGATCGTTTTGATAGCAAGCTTGGTGACGACACTGGCTGTTCACCCTCGATGGATGTTTCGGTTCAGTGGCAGAAAGAAGCTACTGCCATTGAGCGAGGATTTTGTCTTTTAAAACACCGCTGCTTGAACGAGGTTCCTCCTGATTTCCTCGATCCTAAATTGAGTGTCAAAAAAGTGAAACAGGGATATGTTCCTGCAGCTATCAAGGTCGATACGAATTCACTGCCATTCTTTGAAGATTTATTCGATTCTTCAAATATTATGTCCACGAGAAAAGTGCAGCCGAGGAAACCGTCAAAAACATCAGTTGCAAACCTTGTCAATTGCAACTATTTGCCCCCGTGGTACAACGCGTCCGGTGTAGTATCAAAAGAAGCTTCTTCGACACCCCTGCACGAAATGGTTACACCAGCGCCGAGCCTTTGTCTTGAACTCATCCATTGTCGCTTAAGAGATGGCTACTACCGCCAAAAGGCGGCACTTGCACACGATATTTCCGAGGCTTTTGTGACTTCTGTGCTTCTTTATTTGGTACCATTCGTGAGGAGAAAGAACCAAATCTCAATGAAAAAGTTGGCAAAAGCTTTGGCTTCGACGAAGTATTCGGTCTTTGCACCCACACCTTTCAAGCCGCAGATAGTAGGTGAATCGGAAGCTGCAACCTTCCATGAAGACAAAACATCAACCAAAAGTAAGGCCGATCTCAAAACGAAGATGAAGGACCCAAAAAAGGAACCCAACAGTAAAAATCACAACTTCAAGAAAGCGTCCAAGATGATGGAAGAAAATGCAGCACCCTCGATACCAGAACATGGTTTAAAGCCTGAAAAAATCCCGAAGGTAGGTTCTCTTGCGAGGAAAGAGCAGAAAGGTAGTTTGAGCGAAGAAGAGCAAGAGATTTTACATCGACTCGTGAACATTCGACGGCTCTACGTTGCTGCGTTGACCTTTACTAGCGACATCAGACACGCCGAGCATCTTCATGGTTTGGTGCCGTTGGCTGTTTCTCGACAGAATCTTCGCAATACATTGGAGACGCACGTCAGGTCGCAAATCCAAACTGCTGAAAAGGTGCAGGCAGCTCATGCGCACAGAGTCTTGGCAACACTCACGGCAGCCTCCCAGCGGGACATGTGCATCAATATGGACTCCAAAGCAAGCGCAAACCAGCGTCCCACTGTAACGGTTAAGATTGCTGTTGGGGGCGAGCCTGTAAAGGTCGAAGAGACGGTGCTGTCAAAGCCTCTGAACTTGTCGCCACTTCCAAATGCTGGCCAAGATCAGGTAGGTAACCATACAATGCCAGAAGCAACAATTGCTCCAGAGCTTCCCAAGCCAACCCTTGTAGTGCGAGATGGCATTCAATTTCATCACAGAGATCTCGAGAATAATTTACAGCTCAGTCAACTTTTCTTTGGCAAAACTGGCCGGATGCATCCCTGTATTCGCTGTCAGACTCAAAGGAGGAGTATGGTTGCATGCCGAGTCATTAAGCAACATTCAAATGTGGACTTCGATTTGAAATCGTAAGCGCTTGCGTGTTTTTCTCCCCGTTGCAGCTAAGTTCACGGCTGTTTCTTCTTTTGTCTCACGCCGTCCTCCTTTCCCTACAACACAGATTCGCCTCTATGGGTGGCCTTGATCGACACTTGAACATTATGCTTCAAACACCCAAGCTGATGGAGCAGCAGACTAGCTCTGCCAAGACATTAAATGTGAACCCTACAGAGGATTCCCAACAAGCTACAAACGGTGTCAGCGGAGCTACAAAGACACACTTCCCCCCTAATAAACAGACAAGCAGCAGTGCAGTCGGCGGAAATGACTGTGCTCAATCAACGCAGGCCATCAAGGAAAGCTCCAAGAAGCTGGGTGATGCCAACGAAAGCCAAGACAGGCAATGGACTGGTGATCAGCCCCTCCCAAATGACAAGACACTAACCAGTTCTGGTGTCCAGGAAGAAAGTGAACAAAAAGCTGAACACTTCTCTGTCAAGGACAAAAATAGTAGTACTGATAGATCACCTCCAGACGGCGAGAACCAAGCAGATGCGAAAAAGAAGAAACCTCGGCATGTAATTATTATCGATCCTCGTGAGGCCTATCGCAGGGCGAAAAAGGCGCAGGAAATGGCAAAGAAACTTGCCCAATCTGCCAAAAAGTATGCGGATGCCCCAGCCCGGCTTAGTGGTGAATTTATTGCTGGGAATTTCCCCTACGATACAACAGATGGCCATTACGCGGCTTGTGTCGTATGCGGACTAACGGGTGACCTTCTCTGTTGTGACGGCTGCGCAAATGTGGTTCATATTCGAAAGGATTGCTTGGGTGCGGATGATGTGCCCGACGGGGACTGGTTTTGCGGCCACTGTTTGGAGACCAGAAAGTGGACCGATGGCAGAGATGAAGACGAAGAGAAGAAAACTGCAGTTGACGCGCCGCAGAGAGTAGAACATTCTAAATGGCCAGCTGTGATTGGAGGCACCACACCAAAAGTGACCAAAAGACCAGCGAATGCCTCGACGGACGGCAAAGACGAGGCACCAGCACGCGCAAAAGATTCAAAAGTTGCTGTGGCTACTGCCAGCGAGAGATCGCCTAAGAACGCAGAAGCAGCAGATGCATCGACGCAATCCCCAAACACCACCATATCTGCTGGCAACAATGCTGATGGTACAAATCACGAGATTCGAAATACTGAATCATTTGCCGCGGTTGATAAGGATGCACGCAGTGAGCAGCCGAAGGTTTATGGCAAAAAATGGAAGAATCCATCTGCTGTAGTACCAAATCATACAGTTCACATTCCCAAAGGCGTTTTCTTTGAAACGGAGGAACAGCAGTGCAGATTTGTAGAATCAGAACTGAACGAACTCTTCAAAGCGCGTACAGGAAAAGACAAGGTATTGACACGGGGACCTAAGAAATCCAACAAAAAAGAAAACGATGATGATGAAGAAGAAGAAGAAGAAGAAGACGACAAGGAAGTTCGCGTGGGCTCTCTTTTTTTGAAAAAGTTTGGACGTCATGGCTATTTCCAAGGAGAAGTCAAAGCTCTACCAACCGAAGAGAAACCATTCTATCGTGTCGTGTACGAAGATTGCGACGAGGAAGATCTATCTGCGACGCAGCTGGGACAATTGATGTACTCGGAAGCCAGCAAGAAAATGAGACGAAAGAACAAAAAAGGAAAGGCCAAGAAGACCAAGTCTTCCGATAAAACGCAAGCATCTAAGAAACGAAAGATAGGCGAGCATGCAGAGGAGCCTAAGGTCGTTTACAAGGAGGATGATTTTGAACTCAGCGATGACGAAGCACCCCCTCCGAAGCGGCAGCGAGGTTCGCCCAAAAAACGAGCAGCCCCTCCACCTTCCAAGAAGCGAATTGTTCCAATGGTTGGTGGTGTCAAGATTGGTTTTGATGTTGGCAGTAAAGTCCAAACCAAAGGAACGGTCAATCTACGAAGAGGAGTCATTCTGCGCCCTGCCAAGAATGGAAAGAAAGGTCACTGGGATGTAGAATTTGTTTCTGCCAACGGCAAGAAGAAAGTGGAGCACATGACTCGTTGGATGCTGGTCAATCCGGATGAAGATTTTGATGATTTCATGGACAAGGCCCTTGGCCGTGGTGGCAGTAAGAAACCTCTTAAAGAAGCAAAGGTTTCACCGAAGCCTGCTCAGGAAAAAACTCCCACTTCAAAATCGCAAGAAAAGGCTGCGAAAGAGCACGAGGAAGAAGCGGGAACCAGCAGTCGAGGACGAAAGCGCCGAAAGCCTGTATACTATTCTAGAGCGAAGTAATGGGAAGTCCATCCCTTTTCACTGTCTGTTACTGGTAGAGGCAATATAGGACTAGGTTGAAAGAATGTTTGCTGGCTTACTGTACCTTTTTAGCTAGAAGCTTCTCTACTAGTGTTGAAAAGCTTGCTGGCTAATGTATTACTCTATTATTTTTTCGATACCGTAATAATAGCTCGAACCTGAGAATAGTAGGAAAAATCAGAGCTCTAATCACAAAACGAAACTTGGGCAGATTAAGGGACGACCACGATCAACCACCTGGGCAATAGATTTAACGGCCATCAGCGATCCAGATCTACGTTGTTTGGTTTTGGATGACTGTCAGCCGCAGACATAAAAAAATTAAGTCCGACCACAAAAAATTAATAAGAATCTAGTCTACCATCCAAGTCATTGAACCCTTTGGCTGTCTACCTCCTTTTCAAACAATTGTCCCAAGATGGTAAGCACACACGTCACTACTGTCTCTTTCATTTTGATTTTGGAACTATGCTGAAAGCTGTTGTTGAGAGGATCTCTTGAAGTATACGACCAAACGTTATCTCTGATCTCTGATGACCATTCTCTCTTCAACAATCTAACAGCCCGCCCCACGAGCCATTCGCAACCGAAACTCAAAATTTGACAAGAATATCACCAAAAGGTTCGTCAATAACTTTTCAGGGGGTTTTGGGACGAGTATCATCCCGGCAGAGGCAGAGGTGCCTGGACGGCTGGATTTTTTTGTTTCTCACATTATACGTCTGCTTTTTACTTTTTTATTAATTTCAATTCTTGTTCAAACAGAGGCAATGTACCAATTGGAAAAGCTGCAGAACATGAAGATGAATTCTCAGTGTCCAAGCCTTTGATCCTTTTCTTTTTGTTCGTTGTGGTACGAATTTTTGAGACGCTGATAATGCTATACTATTTTTGCAGGCAGGATCTATTTGGTTTATTTTTCTCACGTTTTATCAATTCATGCATCTTGAATTTTCCTGCAGGTCGGATCATCGTTGACCCAAATCTTCAATCTCTTTCAAAAAGCTCCTCCGGATCTTCAAGAGTAAGTTGAACTATCTCGAACGCTCGCTGCCTTCATATTCATTGGAAGTTTTCCTACTCGATTGACTACGGAAGAAAGGAATTCGCTACAACAATCGGCTGGCAAAAACGATGGAGAGGGAACACATGAAACAAAATAGTAAATTTGCTAGATTGGATAAAATACACTTAGATGACGATTGGGGATTGCATTTGCAGAGCGAACGATAGGGACGAAAGAATCTACAACCTACAAAACAAGAAAAGCACTGTCCGATTGATATTATTTACAGTAGTAAAATCGAAATTCAATTTACAAGACAACAACATTGTGCTTTCTCGCTACTAGATATGTTTCGCTCGTGCTGCTGGGCGTTTGTTGCCAAAGACTCGCTTCCTGAAAATGGGCTTTTCTGGAGATTCAATATCCCTGTATGCTGCCTTCTCGTCATCGAGCAGATGAGTTCGCCAGGCATCGTCCGGCAGTTGCGCAATCGTTTGCACGCGTTTCTTCAGCAAAAAGATCCACAAAAGACCCAGGATACTAGATCCTATTTGTAGCATTGCGTAGGGGTCTTGATTCGTTCCTGTGCAAACCTTGCTGTTTGTAGCTTCATCAAAGACACAATGCTCTTCTTTGGTAAAGAATCCCACCAATTTCATAATTAACGAGGCTGGCCAGGTGCCTCCAAGGTTTGCAGCAGTATTTAACAGTGTCATGTAGGAGCCACCAATCGCAGGATCAACTCGCGAGGCAAAAAATGTCATTTGAGCGTTGAATTGAAGGCTGCTGACGATGGCTTGACCGGCTGTGGAAGAAATTACGGCCGACCAAAAGAGTAATCGATCCTGCAATTTATGAGCATGACCTCGTTTGACGACAGCAAGCATAGCCAGATCAAGAAGTGGAACCAACGTCACTCGGAATTGGTAGGCTGTCATGAACTGGCGGAGCGGGTCTAAAATGATGATGGTATGGCAGGGAGACAAAAACTACGTGAGAAACATCTGCCAACAAGCTTCTACACAACGCACGTTCAATAGGTACACTTACGACCATGCCATATCTTAGTAGCAACGATTGGCACCAAAATACCCAGGGGCAGAATGATTGTAGGAGATAGCAGTGCTGTAGTCGACTTGGACAAACCGAATTCGACAGCTTTCAAAAACTTAACATTGTCCGAAAGCGCTGTGGGCAGACGGTAGGTCAACAGGATGAGAAAAAGGCATCTTACAGAGGGTAGTTGACACACAGCCCACAGTCTGTGATATGTTTCTTTCAGTCCTATCTGAGCGGCGTCCAATTCTGCGTCTTCCTCGTCGTTAGTTTGCATTCGATCGGATGCTAGTAGCGCTTCTTTGGAGTCGGGAATCGATTCCTCGGCTGCTGTGGCTACTGTTGAGACTTCGCGTTTGACAAATGCCACAATAAAGGTTGTCATTAACATAAAGTAGCCCATAAACCTGACAAACCCTCCCAAGCTCACAAGTCCCGTGTCAGGTCTACTGGGTAATCGAAAAAGAGGACGCCAAATCGATTCACTGCTCTCGGCATCGTTCAGCGCCAGAAATCCAACGAAACTCAAGAAGTAGCCAATGTTTTGTCCTATAGAATTGCACACAGGTCCACGTCCTCGATTTTTCTTCGAGAGCATGGTCAGTGCCCAGCCATCAACAGCAATGTCTTGGGTGGCCATTAAAAAGTATAGGAGAAAGAAGAAGGCTGTGACTCCGCGGACGTTCATTGAACCGTCACTGGAAGATTCCATGGCATCCGAGGCGGCTTGCACCAGTTTACGTTGGCGCAAATCTTGCGATTGGGCGTCTCCAGCATTGTCTTTGTCACCACTAGCAGCACCAATACCAAAAGCTAGACTGCCCAATCCCAACTGTTCTTCTACAAAATTGGACCCAAATACCATTACTAAGCCTGCCAAAGTCTGAACCGGTACCAACCAGGATTTTCGTCTGCCGAATCGTTTGAAAAAGATACTGTCAACAATAGGAGCCCACAACAGTTTCAATGAGAAAGGCCAGCTGCACAAGGCAAAAATGGCATTGGCATTGTAGCTGAGTTTAGCGGCATGGGCTGCTGCCGTTGATTCAGCCACAGCGGCCGCAGTAGATCCAGCAGTGGCACTCCCTGCAGCAACGGCAGCGGCCGCGGCCGTCATCGCTTTTACTTTTTGTTGAATCAAAAAAGGAATGCTTGCCGACAGTCCCATCGGAATGCCTTGCAGCGTGTACAGGATAATTAGCAAAGCATAATTGTATCGATCATTGGGACCTCGTTCTTCTGTATTTACAGCATTGCTGCTTCCGCCATTCAGCGGCATGATTATGGAACCATCATCGCTCTGTTCACCGACGCCAAAGCTGTTGACCCGAACGGGAGAAGTTGATTTTTTGACCATGGAATTTTGCCGTCGTTTCATTCGGCTACTGCTAAATTGTTTCGTTGATGAAGTGCTCCAGCCAAGCCCAGTGAGTCTCTAAAGTTGATTCCCCGAGTTGGTCTAGCTACTGTAATCAGTAACTATTGCGATCTGTTCGAAGCTAGCTATTGCTACCATTGTAGCTACTACTAGAGTAGGTACTAGGTACACGCGCATTGATGCAGTTGTTGTGGTTGCTTGAAAATGAGAATTGGAGAATAATAAATATCTGCAGTATTTTAAGAGTAAGTATGCGACCACGATGTTGCTGGCAACAACTGTACGGTACTACTCTAGTAGACTAGTAGCTCATTACTACTACTACTGTGGAGTCTGAGGTGCTTTTTAGTTGGATTCGATCTCGATCCAGTTTTACATGAAGGACATTAATCGACCACGGTGCTCTGCTTCGCTTAACTGTCCCACGACGGGATCACTGAAATAGTTGTCTTCAGCATATGTTTCGTCTGCAAGTACCTCTTGTTCGTCCATGGTCATAAAGTTGAGTCCCAACGACTGGTTTAGACTGTTGGACTTTGCTTCTGACGTCGTACCTCGTCGCGATCGGAGCTTTGCCATGGCGTTGGACAGACCAGTTGCATTGCCTCTCATCTCGTCAGCACTGGCACCATCGGCAAAGGAAGAATTACCTCCGTAGCCAATGAGGAGTGCGGAACGGTTGCGAGCCGTCTTTTCCAAAAAGGCTGCTGCTGTCACGTTTTCTTTTTCGGTATCCGAGGTGCCACCCGTAAGTGGAAAATGCATCAATTTGGAAACTCCAGAGCCTCCCAGTTTTAAGTTACGCTGAGCTGTGTGCATATTTTGCACGTCCTCGTGAAAGATTTTGACGGCTCCTTTGAAGACTGTCAATTCAAAGCCATACGTGCTCAACAAGCTGTCAAGCATCTCTCGAAGTTCCCCAAGCCGACTGCCTGAATGGTCTGACGTCACCTTTCGCACAAGATCCGTCAAGGGAACACTGGACACCATCCGCTGCATGGTCAGTCTCAAGAGCTCACTCAACACATCCGCCATAATATTAGCATGACCCTCTTGTTCCTTGGAAAGTCGAAGGAAACCTTTTGCATTGATGAGACGATCCAAAACATTGAACCACAGCTGGGAGCCATGCTCACTGGCCGAAGAATGCGTTCTGGAATTGCGTTCGCAAAGGTCGAGCGCCACGACGAGAAGGCGCTTCACGGCTTCGACCTCTTTTTGTTGCTTGTCGGTGAGTAGAGACAACAAAGAAGAGTTTGTACTCTTTCGTCCCCGTAAAAAAATGGTGCTGGACTGCTGTACCTCGAGACCCATGCCTCTGATTGTGCGTTTTAGGCTCATCATTTTACTTTCGAGTGTCTGTAAAATCAGCTGCAGAGCACTAGAGACGTGCCCCATACGCTCCAATAGATATGCTGAGGCATCCGCAATGTTGTGACTTTGGCAGAGTTTCAAACATTCATCGGCTCGGTAGTTATCATGCGTGGATAGATATTCGTATACCAGATCGGGGTGAAGTTGGGCCATCAGAGATAGGTACGTGTGATGGTGCTCGGTTGTCAAGTGGGCGTTGAGTACTGAAGCAGCAACTGGATTGATGTCATTCAAGTTCCCACTGATGATAGCCTGAAAGAACATGAACTGCGACTCGCCAGAATCTGCTTTGTCCATCAAGGCAACTACGCGATGCAAATCATCCGCAAAAATTTCTGCCACTAATTCGGCAGTCATCAAGGCGTCCAGATGAACCAGATCTGGCATCCTTGCAAACAAGGATTCGCGGAGGGAATTGGAATGTTGTGCGCCTTCGCCACTTGCATTATCGTAAGACTCGGATGCTCCAGAGCACTCCTTCTTGACGTAATTGAAGACCTCCCTGCGGAACATCTTATCCTCATCACCAAGATAGCAATCAATGGCCTTTGAGAAATGATAAGAGCGGCGCTCTGGGTCATATCTACCTTCTTCCCAAGATGCTCCTTCTTGATGCAACAACAAAGCGGCTCGGTGAATGCCAGCCTGTCCAACAAGCTCGAGAACTTCATCTGGGTCGTAACAATGCCTAGGCAAGCCAGTCAAAAGATCCAATATCTCCCGTTGTTCTGCTAGGCGCGCTGAACCCTCTTGAGCTGATGAAAAGCGCTCGGAAAGGCGAGTCAGAACGAAGAAAGCTACTGGTTTGCTGACTTCTACAACTCCTTTCATCAAATACTTTGCCAAGAAATCCAAGTAGGCATTGACGGTGCTTTTTGGCGGATAAATAGTGCTTTCATTCACAGACCCGCATTGGTCTGGAAGGATCACGCAAGATAGCATGGACACGATTTGCTGAGCATAGGATGGCCTCTCTGGCGACTCTGCGACATCGGACGAATCCAATGCGACAGCAATGGCGTCCAAGAGTGCTCTTGCGTCCACATTCAACAGAGTACGCACATACGGATACTTCAGAGCTCTATTGCCAACTATTTCTTTTCTCTTTCCATACGGAGAGACCAAGTATTTTTCACGGAGTAAGAATGTCAACAGCTCAGCTAGGAGAGACGGGAGGCGCTCTTCAGGTTTGAGATCTGTTTCTTTGGGAAATGCCTTTCCCCTGAAGCAGCTTTGGATGTAAAGAATGCCTTTGTACCCTAGGCGCTCAAAGTCATTTTGCGGGACTCCATCACGGCGGTGCCTGGCCATGGTAATACCCGCATCAGCAGTGTCAAAAAGATTGTCGAGCAAAAACTCCAAGGGAGCAATAAACTCGTCCAAACCTTGATTCATTACATAAAATAAAGCAGAGTACATTTGGTTCTTCTTCAAGAGAGACAAGATAGAGTCAAAGTCCATAATCCTCACATCCATATGTAGCAGACAGCGTTCGACAGTAGCAAGTCCATTGGTAGCTCGACAGTGATTCACAAAATAGCTCATAGCTTCAGGAGCAATATAAGAGAGTTTATCGTTCAAAATGTATGGTTCGAGAACATCCAAAAACACGGAGGTGAAGCCAACAGATTGAAACCGTTCAAAGATTTGGCCAAATAGAAGATCTAATCTTCGAGTGACCACACAAAATTCGACGCAGACTCCAGCCAGCATTTGAAAATGGCTTTGGGCAAGATCTATGATAGCCTGGGAGCCATTGAATGACAGCAAACCATGTTCATCTACGGGAGATTCTGGGGCGTTGTCTACAGCAAGATTTAGATATCGCATCAAAAGCCGGGATATCCATTCGTCGTCGTCATTTTTGGTCGCTGCCAGAAACTCTGGATGTTTCGACAAGTCTATTCTAAAATCTGACGAACGTCTTCGGTCCTCTTGACTGTTAACTGTGTTTTCGTAGTGGTCGAGAGCAACCGCGAGGGCTTCCAACCATTCACCGTCCTCTTCCAGAGCAGTGATGCGTTTCTTCGCCTCCACAATGGATACGCACTTTAGCTCTTCCTGGCAAAGTACCAGCAGCCGTTCATCATTTGACCGGATGCTATTTTGAAACGTGGAACAAAAAGTAGAGTTTGCTTCCATGTTCTGGTTGTCGATTTTCTCCGCACTGCGACTTAACGAAAACTCGGCGTACACCAATTTGAGACCTGAATAATCCAACCGCTCCAAAAGCGTCATCATTACTGTGTCTACGACTGTGAATTCACTTGTGACGGTCAAGTAAACAAGTGACCTATCGTTGAGCCATTCGAGAGCGACGACGGGTTCGTCTACATCAAATTCACCATGAAGCCCGAATGCTGGCCAGTGCACGGGCTCAGCGGCTTGCCCTCCCTTTTCTACAACAGGACTATCGCTGTCCTCAATGGTAGGAAAGCTCGCTAGCAGAAGCTGGACACAACAACCCCACGCTCGAGCCAGAATAGGAGCCACAAGGTTGCCCCCTCCTGAAACCAGAGACCATCCCCAGGAAAGACACGGCAAAAACTCTTGGTCGCCAACCATTTCACGGACACTACTTTCTGGCGGAATATCGATTCGGTCGGCAGCCGGCTTGGCCCAGCGGTGCAAAACATTTACAGATGGTTCTACCGCTACAGCAAAAGAGCTTCGTTCAGACGATAAGGCAATCAAGACAAGCCGCTTCAGTTGATTGGCAGATTGAGGTAATAGCTGTGAATTGACGGTGGAGATGGGCGGTAAAACATTCATCGCCAGTATTTGGCCGGCTGTACCATCCAAGAGACACTCGGTTTCCATGGAAAAGCTCCCCCAGAGCGTCTTGGCAAAGGATATTTTGTTCACCAGCCCTCCCGCATCGACTGAGCACACTTTTAAATCGGATAGAAATCGCACCGATGTAATGGGAGATGGATGTGTTTCCGTGACTGTTTTTAAAACAACACCCCGAATGGTATCCCACAACACCATGTACCCCGAGGTATATCCAGCCACCAGGACTTCGTCGTTCATATTAAGATCGATAGAAGTAATCGATCCAGCATCCTTGCTGTTCCAATTGTCCTCCGTGTGTGATGCATTCAGAACCTTTTTCATGACTTCAAATAAATCAAAGACGAGCACAATGCCCCGTTGAGTACCCACCGCAATAAATTTGGAGTTCATGGCCAAGGCGGTCGGCAGTCCAACTTCTACGGGAATGCCCCTTTTCTTGGATAAATAATCGGGATGAATTCCGGCACTCACGCCCTTCATGGTCCGACTTTCGACTGTTCCCGAAATATTGAATCTTGGATACGCCGCGTTGGTAGTACTGCTGTGATGAGTGGAGCGATGAGGTTTGCTACTATTGTGCTGTTTGGCTCTTTGCGCACGGGTCATCATTTCAATTTTTTGTTTCAATCGACGCTTGACCATGAGTGGCGAAACAATATCCCGGTGTCCCGATCGTAGTAACTTTCGTTCGTATGCCTGGGCATATGCCAGGGATCGTATTGTTGCTTCCTTTTCTCTATCTTCTTCTGAATATTTCGTCTTAGTATTGTTCTTGTTCATTGTTCTGGATATCGTTCCTGTCATACTGTGTACTACCATGGAATTGCTGCTGCTGCTAGCTTTCTGAGTCGTGATACCATACGACGCCGATGCAGTGATATTGGCAGTCCCATCGAGAATGGATTGCAGATAAGATTCATCGGGATCACTGTCCCCTACTGGATCATCCAAACGAATATCATCTTCTGAAAACTCCGTGTAACTCTTTTTGGTCAAACTGGCCAAGGGCAGCTTGTCGAGTATAGAATTTTTCAATACATTCGGCATGGATGGTATCGAATACGCCTTTGTCCCGTTATCGTCCATCATACTATTGTTATTATTTGTAATAATAATATCATCATCATCATCATCGTCGTCGTCATTGTCAGACATTAAAATGGCATCCACATCGCTTTTTTTGTAATGGACATCATCATAATCCTCCTCGCTGGTACTCGACTGTAAATGAACGTATTTGTTCTTGTGGTTGACCGAGCTGGGTGGTCCATGCATCCAATCGTTTCCTCCGTCGACGTCGACGTCATCATCATCTCCCTCTTCTCCCAAAAGAGCTTGCAAAACGGCCCAATCTTCGGCAGTATGAGCAGTTGAAAAGTTTTGACGGTAGCCTTCGTCATCATCATCATCATCATCATCATCTTGGTCCATCCTGTTCGTGTTGCCAATAATAACGTTGGCGTAGGGATCACTGTTGGCATCATTATTATTATTTCTATTATTATTTGTATATCCATTTCCATAATTTTCCAATCTCTCATCCACGTTTTGCTGTTCATGATGGTCGTAGGAATATCGATGGCTACTAGAGGTACCAGCAGATGTAGTAATAGTAGTAGTAGTAGTAGTGTTTTTATTGTTGTTGGTAGTAGTAGCACTGGGAGCGTAGGATGCATAAGCATTGTTCTCGTCTTCGTCGTCTTCTTCATCCGAAGCATCGACATCTCGCAACAAAGCTTCAAGATCTACATTAGCAGAACCATCCGAATACGTAATATTATGGTGACCTTGTTGTTGTTGTTGTTGTTGTTGTTGTTGTTGTTGCTGTTGCTGTTGCTGATGATCTGGTCGAAGATGATGAGACGGCTGCAAAGGCTGATCTTCGTCCGAATCATCAGAAGCATTCAAAATGGATTGTAAATCCATTCTGCTGTATAGTTATTGTTTATTGATGAAAGTTTAATGTGCGCAGTGTGCGATCTACAGTAACATCTACTACGTAGAGCTGAGAAAGAGGTTGTTGTGGATTAACTTTTTGCTTTTTAGCTTGTTTGTTGTACATATACTGTACATGTGCAAGCGGTAACCAATGCTAGGAGAGCACTGGAGAGACCAGAGCAAGAATAGTAGTAGGTCTAATTGTAGCTTGTTTTGTGGTTTGTTGTGTTGTGAAATAGTCGTACTACTCGGAGTACTAAGTTAGAAGTAGTTGATAATCTAGTAGTAGCTAGTACCTAATACACTGTACTCGAGTAGACTAGTAGTAGTAGTAAATACTGTACAACGCATTGCTGCTCATTCGTTACGATTACGAATACTACAGATGTAGCTACTACTACTAGCTCTAGACCTACTACTACTAGCTCGCTAGCTAAATAGCGTAGACTCTCCTCTAGTAATAATAGATGTACCTGGTACAGTAGTACTACTACTAGTTGATAGTAGCTCTCTAGCTAGTAGTAGTAGTAGACTAGTAGTAGCTAGGTCGTCTAGCTAGTACTCGTCTACTACTACCGTACAGTAGCTAGTAGTACTCGAGTAGTAGTTGTATGCATGTCTTCTCAATTAGGCAGAAGACCAACTACAGTGGGGTTCGAGATATTTTATTTTCCATGACTGAATGACTTTGCATCGTAAACACTCAAATAAATAAATAATATTAGTAGCCGTTTGAACGAATTCAAGAAGTTGGAGGACAAAAAAACCAAGTCAACCATAACTTCATTATTGCCCATCATCACCTCTGTCTTCATAACAGTGCCTCTCCATACTACTCACACACCAAAAAGAAATCATCTGCCGCCACCATTACGGCACAGCAAACCGGTAGTAGAAAATGGGACTAGCCATGGCCTTGTTAAAATCCTCCATGTCCACAAAAAAGACGTTGACTTTCTTAGGATTTGTTGCTATTTGTTTCTCCTTCCAAGGAATGGTAATGGTGTACCGGCACGAAAGGAGCAATCATCAATCCAACTTTTTCAACAGCCTTGCAGCTCCTTCTTCGTACGATATGGAACAAGAAAAGGCAAAGGCACTAAAGTACGTGCAGCAATTCAAATCTAACCAAAAAAGAAGCCTCAAATTCTTTCACGTACCCAAAGCCGCTGGAACTGCCATCGAACATGTTGCAGGAGAACAGGAACAATTGGCGTGGGGGTCATGTTTGTTCAATCATAAACCCAAACGAGATATATGTACCTATCCAGAAGATAGTATCGAATGGCCGCGAAATTATGGATGGTGGCATTTGCCCGCACAACTCTTTCCTATGGCACGATCGAATCCGTACCAGGGAGCCGAATTATTTGCCATCGTGAGAGATCCTTTTGATCGACTCGTTAGCGAGGTATGCATGTCGTTGTTGTTTATTTTTGTCGTGTTCTTGTGTGGTAGTGGTTGCAATGCATTTATATTTGTCTGCTGTGTTTTCCTCGTATCGTACACCTTGCTGTATGCATCTTCAATGAACCACTCACTCTACATTGCTGCATACAATAACCTTCCACTAAACCTCAACCAACAACTACTGATAACGTTCAGTTTTATTACATTTGCAAATTAAAAGTCTTCAGTTGGAGACCAGATCAGTGTGATCGAAGTCGTCTCTTTGACGAAGAGTACATGAACGAATGGTTGCAAAACAAACTCAGTCACAAAAATTACTCACTGGCAGAAACCTACATGCAAGACAATGGGCACTTTACACCGCAGTACGATTTCTTGGTAACCAAACACAATGTTCGTATGATCGACTACGTATTGAACATGGAAGACTTGGAAACGCAATTTGCATCTCTCATGAAAGCCTTTGGGTTGAATTTGAAAATGGCAGGCAAGATGAATGCCGCAAGGACGTCCGGAGGAACACACTTGGAACCGCAACATTTGAACCAGCAAACGGTCAATGAAATTCAGCACGTCTTTGCACACGATTTTGAACTTAGTCCGAACTACAAAACAACGCCGTGGCAGAAGGAAGCCTGAGGAGGAAATGTATTGATACGAGTAGCTACTAGTTCGGAGCATGATGAAACAATGCAAGCAATCAGAAGCACCGTGGAGAATAGAAAGGGCAGCAATGGCGACAATCAAAACTTGACACCGAATGCAAATTCAAATGTCTGTCTGCACTGCCAACATAGCTACTACATGCTGGACGTAGACAACGATTTTCACTCACTCGAAGTGACGTTGTCTGATGGTAGAACTAGAACAATCATATTGAACACATTCTACATTTTGCTACTATTTCTACCACAGCTAGTCTATTGTAACTAGAAAATTAATTGCGTGTGCTTGACGACTACTGTTGCACGACATCCAGCTTGAGTTAATAGGTTTTTTAAAAGAAAGAAGGGCCTGATACTAGTAACTGACGATTAGATGATATTATTATGTTATTCTTTTTCACGTAGTAGCGTAGTACTGAGACCTGAGACACAAGGAATTTCCAGATGGCTTTTTTTTGCTGCCAGCACCAGCAGTAGCTAACAATTGATGATCTAAATACAACGTTTACCAGCACTCGATAGGAGCACTCGCTTGTGAAATGACGCTGCCGAACAATGAAAGGTTCATGAGAAGTTCATTCTTAAAAAAAACCTGGTACTAGACTAGTACATCGTTGCATCTAATCGTATTCAGAGTGTTGTAATCGTATTCAGAGTGTTGTCTACTTTTAGCTACTAGAGAGGAACGTAGTAGTTGGACTCGAGCAGAATCCCAGCGAAATTCGTTACTTTTTGCTTGGTCCGAGTCAAAAAATTTCAGAGGGAGTTTGACCAGTGACCAGCGGACAAACTTTGACGAAAGGAACACGTCTTATTCAATTCAGGACTATTGCTCCTGCCTCGAAATGTGTCGTTGCATAATCCGCGAGTTCCCTCCTACCTGGTACTAGTACGAAAGTCTGCATCGATCAAAACGAAAGCAGGCTCGTCATGAATGAAAAAGATATTGGAGCTTTTATTAATTATTACTAGACCCTACGTACCGATAGAGGAAGAAGCAGAAACAATCAAAACTGCCGGTACTACTAGAGTCGTACTAGACTACTACTATCAGTAGTAGTACTAGTAGTCTACTGTCAATAAATAAATACTCGTACTCTAGAGTTGAAATTTGCTTTTTTCATACCAGTATTATTATTAGTACCAGGTACCACTCAGCACTACTGTACCTGGTACTGGTACCTGGTACCACTCAGCACTACTTGTAGCTGGTACTGTACCAGGTAAGAAGCTCGCTACCTGGTATCGGTAGTACTAGTACCAGTATATCTAAATTCGGTCACAGACCACAGATACTTATGTGTCACCTGCAGGAAGGTTCAATCGGGGCATACAGTCGAGAATAACTTTCGCGGTTCTAAATTTCTACTATCCGGAGATCACAATTTATTTAACGCTCACACATTCTTCATCTCAGGCGGGGTACGTACCAGTAGGTCTTCAAAAATCTTCGGATTTGCAGCCTCACAATATCTCACCTGCCCAACTTCAAATCCTCGCTTTGGACGCACTTCTCACTTTCGCCTGTAGAGTAATAAAAAAATCATACAACTTTGACAAGAACGTCAAAAAACTACAATGGCCAACAACTCTCCCACCAATACCAAGAGATCCAAGCAGAGTCTTCACTTGCAGCAGTTTTTACAGACGAGGATGGCCCAGCAGTACGTTCAGATTCCAAGAGCGACTGCCGCTTTCTCACCTATGTCTGCCTTTCCTGTTCATTTGTGCTCGCTTGAGCAACAATTGGCGATGATGCCCCTCCTCCACTACCAAAAACAGCAGCCGCCTCGACAGATGACCAGTATGCCTATCACTACCAATGGCCTCCTCCACCTTTTCATACCCGATCACAAAAACAGATTGAAAAGTCGATTGAGCGAAATGCGACAGCAACGTCAGCTGCAGCACGGACTCATGACGGTTGCTCCTAATAAAAGACTCGCACCCCTCTACCAAAATAATGCAAGTGTCCCTTTATCCCTTTCCCAAAGCCAGGTGAACCAGCAACAGACCAACAAGTTGATCAACATGATCCAGCATAACGATCAGTTGGATTTCTTTGCACTGGCGAGCAGCGTGTACCAGGCATCGCCCTTGGAATGTTCCAAACCCCAATCATTTTCAGAAATGGTTCCTATGTCTTCTTGGGTTATCAGTCGAGCGCAAACTATTGTACCAGAGGAACATGCTCAAAAGAAGGCCAAGAAATTTCCGGTTGATATGAAGAACATCAGCAGAGGATCACCCAGCAAGGATGCCCACTGGAGAAAAATGTACCAGGAGCTATTGACCTACAAACAACGGAATGGTTCCTGTACTGTCCCTCGTGGATACCCAGAGAACCCTCGCCTTGCCTTTTGGGTTGCCGAACAAAGGTATGTACCATGTTGTTGACTTGCTTGAATGATTCATCGGTAAGTAGTATCCATGTCGAGATTCCCTTTGCTTACCTTTGATTCTTCTTTATCTTTCAATTTTACAGAAAGCAATACAAGCTCATGAAAGTTGGTCGCCAGAGCAGCATTACTCTAGAGCGCATTGAGCTCTTGGACGAATTGGGCTTTGCCTGGAATGCTCAAGAAGCGGCTTGGGAAAATCACATGCGTGATCTAAAAGCTTTCCGTGCGGAACATGGACAAACTCACTGCCAGCTCGGAGATAAAAAGTACCCCAAGCTTGGATTGTGGATCAAGGAGCAGCGTCGTCATTACAACCTTATGAAGCAAGGAAAGCATTCTCACATGACCGATGCTCGAAGGGCCGAGCTCGACTCTGTGGGATTCTGTTGGGACACTCATGAAGCGACATGGCTGAAGCGACTAAACGAGCTACGAGAATTCAAGATGGCTAACGGCAACTGCAATGTACCCACAAATTATCCAGAAAACCCCAAGCTGGGGACCTGGATTCATCACCAGCGCCGTCAATACAATATTTACAAGGAAGGCAAACCCTGCCACATTACGGCCGAGCGTATCCGGGCCCTCAATAGCCTAGGTTTTGCCTGGTCCCCCCGGGACAGGAACACAAGTCCAGATGCCATCACTTTAAGTTCCGCCAAAGCTAGTTTAACCAACTTGGATTTTCGTCCAAGAAAGCGTCAACGAGTTTCAAGAGGCACTTGTGGCAGCTGTTCCGTTATTTAAGACATACTGTTTTTTTTGTATACTACTCTCTATTGTATTGGTGTAGAAGATTTTACATATTATGGTCAAGTACAGTAGGTTTGCAAAAGTCTGGATGCGTACTCTTTTTTGAAAAGGTATAAATAATGATAAAACTATGCAAGCATATTCCATTCCTGCAGCTACGCAGTATCTCTTTTCGTCTTTGCTCTCAACTTAATGATTTTAACAAAGACAGAGCCGCACCATTGTTCCCTTCACGCAACATGCAATAGATGAGAGCTCGGCGAGCTGTTGATTCGCCTTTCGAAGACGAGGCGTTTTCCATAGCCTGGGCCGACATAGCCAGCTGCTTGGCGGGACCAATATTGCCCAAGACTGCAGATGCGGCGCTGGCCGATGATCGGACCATGGATTGGGCTCTGGCAAGTCGAGCCTTCCCTTTCATATTACTGGCGGCGACTTGCATGGTCACGCCACCCAGCTCCATGGCTAGGCGATCAAAGGCATCATCTTGGCCGTCGCCAACTAGGTATCGCATGCCATCTTGTGCTTGACCTAATGCGCATGATGCTTCAGATGCGTACATGCGAGCAGTGGCGATCTTTCTCAACTCTGCGCGGCTCTTTTGGGCCATAGACGACGAGCTCTTGTCACCTTCAATCACAAGGTTTGCCATTTTCAAGGCCCTTACAAAATCACGAAGCTCGAGCAAAATATAAGACAAAGCCAACCGAGTGGAAGACAATGCATCGATGTCCTTGCTACCTTCCTCGTTGACCAAATGCAGAGAAGTTTCCAAGCATGTGCGAGCACGAAGAAGGGGCTTCTTTTTGACTGCGTCAATGTCATCAACATTGATTGTATCCGTTTTGATTGAATCTTTGATTATGTCTCTGGACGTGGACTGAATAAGCAGACCCTTTGCCTCACTATCGAAATCATAAAAAAAAGCGCTTTTAGAAGAGTTCATCTACAGGATGATAATTATCCCTGCGTGATCCTGTAGGTGACTTACCCTTTCACTTCCAAAGCTGCAAATGTATTACTGGCTGATTTTTTCTTGTTGCCCGCGTGAATTCCTGAAGAACAGAGATAAACTCGAATATCAGCTAAAATCTACTTGTCCGAAGAGAAACACAAGCGATTGGCGCACCACACTTACCAATGCAGGCTTCTGCCATGAGAATCCAGCACCTGGCGCGTCGACAAAACACAGGAGAATGTCTGACACAAGCATTGAGGCATTCATAAGCCGACAAGAACTTGCGAGCTTGCAACGAGCAAAGTGCTGAATTGTACAGTGTTACCAAGGATGGATCAGGTCGCGCCGTACCATCCGATTGAAAGTTGGGTTTAAGCAAATCCACACGAAGTGCTTTGGTCATGGTATGTATGGCCAAATGCCGTTTTCCATTGGTTTCGTACACCAAGGCCAGATTGTTGGCATGCATGGCATTGTAAAAGGAATCGTCGGGTGAAGCCGTCAAGGCCTCCCCGAGCAAAATGAGGGATTTTTTGGGATTGCCTTTGAGATGTTCTACGTTTGCCTTCAAATTAAGAGCAGCTTGATTTTGCTTCTGCAATACCAGCGACATGGGAGAGATCTGCGGCTGGCTATTGTTGCTGTTGTCTCCGGCAGCTATCGCATCCTTGTCTTTGGCAGCAGCCGCACTGCAGTGGACGTCATCAGCTTCCAACGATGATGCTAGAGAATCGTCACCCGGAGTGGAGGGACGCAGCTTGTGCTGAAATACTTCCATGGCTGTCTTGAGTTCCTTTCGGGCCGATCGAATTTTGGCATCCAGATGTTTTCCTTTTTCATCCCGTTCCGCAAAGTCCACGCGACTCTTGTAGAGCGCCAACAAGAACAAGAATTGTGGATCCGATTCGGGAGTTTGCATCTCCAACCATTCAATGACGGAGGCAGCTGTTAACGTAGCATCAAAGTCTCGCAATCCAGAGTGACTGGCCAGAGAATTCGTTAGCGTTCCTTCCAAAAACAAAAATCCCATTCGCGTCGAAACCATGGACATCTCGCTGGATGCCTTTTTCTTGCCCGTGACCATGACACGCAGTTTTTCGGAGCAGACCTTGTTGGACTTGACGACATCTCCATTGGCCAGCAGTAAGAGAGCCCGATTGTACGCTGCAATCCACTCATTCCGAGTCCGCTTGCGAGCCTTGACGGAAGGAAAGGCATCTTTGTTTCCAAACATGGTTTCCCACTCCTCCATTTGTTGGACCATCTTTTCCTTGCTGCTGTTGCTGTACCCACCCGAGTCCGAGGCCATGTACGACAAGAGAACTCGATTGTAGTCTTCGGCAGTGTTTCCCTGTTGTCCAGCGTTGTCCGTTCCTCCACCAATACGAATAGTGGGGCAAGCCGCTAGGGCGGCCGCCGCATCGCCGTGAATCTCGTACAGTTCAAAGACGGAGCCACCTGCTACATTGTCGCTGGTGGCCACACGGCGCCTTCTCTGTGTCTTGCTCATGAGAGTTGCAGCAGTGCTCAAGCCAGTACTTGGCAGGAATAATCAAGCGTAGAATTAATAGACGTGGCAAAGTTTGAAGTCAAGATGGATTACAGTAGACCTGCTGTACTCGAATAGAGATACTCCTACGGTACCTTATTACTTCTTGCTTCTTGTTGTTTTACCATCATCCTTGTGTCAACTGTCATCAGATTTTTAAAAGTACTCGAGTGCTGGTAGACAACTACTACTCTAGCTAGTAGTTGCTACTACTAGCTAGTAGCAGTCTACTACTACTCCTGCTCGTCGGAGTACTAGTCTACTAGCTACCGGTAAGTTAGTAGTAGCTACTACTAGCTAGTAGTACTCGTAGCTACTACAGTACTAAGGAGAGAGTAGACAGCTACCTGGTCCAGTATTTTGATGAAGCAGGTTAGGGAGTGACGGCCAGGCAAGTCCCAGTGCAATCACTATCATATTGTTTAACGTGAACTCTATATGATCTTTCACCAGCCAACAAGGATTTTCCTGTTTTCGATGAGGTTTGATGTTTTTGATAATTTTATTATTATTTTTGTAGCTTGTTGTTTGTAGCCCCAATAATACTGTAATAAAATACCTGCTGACTGCTGACTGACAAAGTTTTACCGCACAAAGTATTATTTTGCTACAGCATATCATGCCACATCGCTTGACTGCACTATTCGTGACGATGGTTTGGATGGCCAACAGTGTTCGTGTCATTCGAGGAATAACAACTATGTCTACCAAAAGTAGTTGCCGTTGTAGACTTCCATCTGCTGCTGCGACTGCTGCTGCTAATAGCGCTGCATGTACATGCACGACGAGACCACCGTTAACGCTCCACAGAAAAGAATTTTGGGCATTGTCTTCCACAGCATTATTTTCGACCAAAGCTACTGGTGAACAAGGAAGCAGCAAGAAGAACCAGAGCAACCAAGCTGTTGCCAAGAAACAGAAAAAAGAACCTAATACTGGTGGTTTGAGACGACTTCCTGTCGTCAAAGCTCCTGCAGAACTCATGAGCAAGGCGAGACGAGAAGCAGAGCGAGTCAAAGCCGATATGTGAGTTCAATTTGGAAATGTTGCTGATCTGTTTTTTGGATTTTGGATGATTTATTCTTTGTGGCCAGAGGAAACAGGAAACATTTGACAACCGCATCAGCCTCACACATTGTTTACATACACTCTTCATCAGAACCAACAAAAATGCTCGTAACCGGGCCCGCAAACATGGAACCGAAACGCTCGACACCTTGACCCAAGCCCTTTGTATACCCTTGCGAGATCTGGTCAATGGATACAGGCAGGAATGGCGGCGATTGCATCCGTTCGAGCGAGTGGTTGCGGATTTATCAGCTCGGTCGAGGCAAAAGAAAGATGGTTTGACGCTGGAGGATGTACTGAACGATGTCAACGAGGCACGCAAAGTGATTTTGGAAGCTGGCAAAGAATGGGTCGCCAAGTGCAAACACGCTGAAACAGCACGTGAAGCTGGCGAAGCGCGATTGGAAGGCATCGAGTACCTGCTGAACTTGTACCAACAATTCGCCTTTGAACCGGTCAGTGGCATTGTTGATTTACAAAAAGGATTGCGCAGTGCTCCCGTAATTCAGCTTGATACACCTGCCTGTGTACTCGTTGGTGTTCCCAATGTAGGGTGCGTTCATTTTTGATTATTATTTACTCGTGTGATGTCCTTTCGAGTCGAATACGCGCCAAGGTGGTTGAAACAAATATTGCTTCTTTTATTTTCCGAGTGTATATCATGGCTAGGTATTATCTTCCATTCCGCAATCTATGACCATCTGACATTATTTTTTTCTCATCTCATACAGAAAATCCTCCATAGTGAGAACAATATCGTCTGGAACTCCAGAAGTCAACAATTATCCTTTTACGACGCGAGGAATGACACTTGGTCACGTGGAAGTCTTTTGGTCGGATAACTCATCCATAGCCAAGGCTACAGTACCAGATGAGCGACGAAAACCTGGGTCCGTGAACCGAGAAGTTCTCATGGGCAAGTATGCCTTTTCACAACTCTGTCAAATCATGGATTCTCCGGGGTTATTAGATCGACCCGACGATGAACGCAATGAGATGGAGTCCTTGACTTTGGCCGCAATGCAACATCTGCCTACTGCAGTCATTTATGTCATGGATCTCACTGGGGAGGCCGGGGATAAGTTCTCGAGTGTCAAAGATCAGCTGGTTTTAAGAAAGCAGGTAAGGATCTTTTCGTATCAGCTGTGGGAATCATCATCATCACGATCATGATGACTGCCACCCGCATCTTTTTCGAACAGAATGACTAACCCATTGCAACACTCTGTGCTATGCTACACTTCCTCCATAACTACTACTACTGCTTCTACTACAACAATTGAACTCAGGTCCGCGCTCGCTTTCCACGAAGACCTTGGATCGATGTGGTGTCTAAGGCTGACAAAGAAACAGTGCCCGGTGCTATCGAAGAACTGGAAGAGTTATTAGATGGTGCTCCTTACTTAAGAGTTAGTTGCTTGGATGGGACTGGTATCGACGAACTTCGAACCGAAGTCCTCCGAATGTTAGGGGAGGTGCGAGTGGTGCTGGATGCTATATCGGCGGATCGGAACCTGCGCTCGTAAAAATTAAAATACCTGTAGTGATAATAACCACGTGCGAGTATTAAGCGATGAATGAATCAACGAAGAGAGTGTGTCAGCCAACGACGGAATTTGCCAATCAATCTCCTTGGCAGAGCGTACACATAAAGTAAAACGCACGTACAGTTTTCGGATTGTTTATAATTTGAGTAGTAGAAAGAAAGAGTATAACTGCTTCGAGCAAAGTCATTCAAAGTCTAGAGAAACCACAGAAAGGGGGATGATTGGGTGCAATGTGGTTGCGCTTACTAGCTAGCCTCTTCTATTGCGTCTCCATTCTGTGGTTGACCCCTACCCTCCCTTTCCCTAGCGCGTTCCTCTCTTTGCTTTTCACGCTGTTCTTTCATGTCTTCGATCATCGCTCGCCTCATGCATTTCGATAATTCTTCTCTTGACATCCACATTTGGGTTCGGACATCATCTGGATATTCTTCCGCAGGGTAGATGGTAACAACTTGCACGTACTCTTCAAATGATACACGTGCTTCCTCCTCGCCTAATCGTCGCATGGAATTAGACCTTGTGAGCGGCTGGAACTCTTCGATCTGCGGCATTCCACTGAAGGAGCACCGACGGACAGGTGGCCCTGACCTTTGCTCGACACCTTCCCCTCTCGTTGGCGTTCGCAGGCAAGAGAGGCGGTTGCCATTAGCTTCGTCCTTGAGCTCCCGCAGTGTCGGCCGACGTGGCTGCATACTTCGGAGCTTTCGAAAGGCACCGCCGTAGGACTGCGATGTTAGCGATGCGTAGTAGAGCTCGCACTCGATGTAGTCCATGCCGTCCTCAAAGAGGATCGGCATCATGAATTCTAAACCATGTCTCTGCAGGTATAATTCGTGGAACTCTGTGTCATCGTAATCCAAATAGTGATCGTTCATATCTTCGTTCGCCCCCATTCTAGTGCGGTCTGTAGAAGGTTAAGTGATACTATCTGCAATGAAATCCTTCGTCTTTTGTCCTCTTCTCGTCGCGTTAAGAAAATAATAATATGCAGAAGAGGTGCAACAGCGATGGAGGCAAGCAAGCAGCACTGATCGACGTCAAGTTTCCTTTCAGCAAGGCGGACCCTTTCGCCTCGTGTCTACTGTAGGATAGTTACAAGGGTGTCGACTCTTCTAACCAGATGCCCAACGATCCCGCACGTGCAGTAAGTATACTTTACTTGTTCACGTTCGAGCAATACCAGTATATCAAATAATATCAAATTATATTATATAACAATGACCGCAAAGCAACCTACTTAACACAGAGTTAACTTGTGTGGCAAGGACGATGCTATCTCTTGCTTTCTGTGTTGGACTTGGTTTCCAGTAATGTCACTGCAGCTACTGCGTTGCTTAATGATTGGAGCTTTGGCTGGTGACTTCTTACTACTTGCTTGGCCACAACAACAAAATCAACTCAATTCTCTCTACTACTACTACTACTAGTAGTCTACTGGTCTACCACTCGTAGCTGCGATTGGGAGGCATTTCAACAGGCATAAAGCCAACTGAAGAGCCGGACATGCAAGCCATAACTACTGAGCGCAGCCAACCTACTACCAGTACTACTACTAACTAGGCAGTACCACCAGGTAGTACCAGTACTGCTACCCGAGTACGTACCGTAGTACTAGTAGACTACGGTAACTGGTTACCGGTACCAATTGCTGCCACCACATTTTTCAGGGGGGACAAAAGCGGCCAAAATTGGGAGACAGCTGAAAAAGGTGGGGTCATTCTCAAAGTGCGGCTCATTACCAGTACTCCAGCAGGATCTTAATAGTAATCCTGAAGAAAAATCGATTAGTGAGATCACAGCACAAGCTAGATAGACAAAAGCGAAAGATGACCGAGGGAAAGTGGATCCACGTTAAACTATGTACTATTCAGAGATAGAGTCAAGGATACTACTGTCAGGGTAGCCTGTGCTCAGGGAGTTTTTCTAAAAAAGGTTACATCATGCTCATCATCCCTATGAACGGCGAAAGAAGTAGCGGTCGACCAGCAAACCTACCAGTACCTAAATCGTCTTGCTAACTAGTTAGCGCGAGCTCATTCGTTTGCTGAGTCGTCGTCTTCCTTCCGATGCTCTGGCAATGGACGATTCCAGCATGCCAACAACAGTGAAGGTTCCGCCAATGATGGCCATAACCGACGTAATGTAGTCGTACCATGTCCTGGATTCCCACTCGTAGGATACTGCAATCGGTGACAAATCGTACATGAACTTTGCCTCGGGGACGATATCGCTTTCGTAATAGGATAGTTGGCTGTTTTGAAGAATCTGGTACGCCTTAAATACGCGGTTCCCTCTTCGAAGACCCTCCACGTTGGTTGTCACAATTTTTATGTAGTGGTGATAAGCTTCGTGTATGTCTTGCGTGATATAGGCATTGCCATTCATGGGCTTCAATTTATTGCGAACATGAGGAGGAATAATGGAATTATCTTCCATCAGCCGTTCCGCGAAGGGTTCTCCAACAGAGAGGTGATGGACGAGGTGCGAAACGTTTGTCATATGAGGAACCAAGTCATGGTGCGGAGAGCGGGCTTGAATATGAAAATTTCCAGGCGCTCTGTCCAGCAGCAAATGCCCCGCCAATTGGCATCCCGGGTGTTCTTCATCAACCCAGCTGTGGTGCATTCGTTGTCTTCGTCTCTTTACCTTTTCGGCCCATTCTGTTTCTTCGTCCGATTTATCTGCTTCTTCAAGCCGAGCCTTGGCGCCTATCGTCAAGTTTTTAAAATATAATATGATGTAAAAGAGAGTAGATTGTTATTGGGTTTGGGATTTCATGTTGTGCGTGCAGGCATGTGTGTTGCATGGAGAGCAGCACAGAAAACATTAGCGGCGTTGAGAATGAAATAAATACGAAACAGAAACGCACATTTGTTGTCGCAATGCACTCAACAAGAACATCAACAAGAACATCATCATCATCATCGTTAGCAACAAAAACAACACATAAATGAAAAACGTACGTTCGTGAGCCAATTGGACATTTCGCTTGACGTCATCGCCGAGGTCTTCTTTGTGTTTGTCTTCCACCTGTTGAAGCCAATCTGCCATTTCTGCAACTGTTCTATGACCCCGGTAATCACCACCTCGCCACCGTTCCCCGTCTACAAACAAACGCAAGGTCGGATACGCCATGAGATTTTGAGCCATGCAAACATCCTTGTGCTCGACACAATCCACCTTGGCAATCATGACTGGCAACTCCACCTTTTTAGCATGCGTCAATTCATCCTCTGTGTAGTTATGCTCGTGCTGATTCACAATGTGTTCGGCCACATCCGTCATGAGTTCTGCTAAGGTTTCCCTGTACGTTTCATTACATCGTATCCAGGTGAGTCCCTTCACGGACAAAAACAAACAGATGCACCAACATCTACACCACGAACCAAAAACGTACCATGTGGGAGCTAGTTGACGACAATGAGAACACCAGCCGGCATAAAAATCCACAAACAAAAATTCGTTATTATTCTTGGCATATTCCAATGTTTCGGCATCCAAACTGACGGCATCTTCGCCATTGACATGAAGTTGATCAATAGTTTGGGTAACAGATTCATCGTGCAAATCAATTTCGGTTTGGTGTTTGTTGCGACCCTGATACCGACGACGAACACCTTCTCCATCAACGTGCCATTTGGTAACGTGAGTAGAAACGTTCTGTTCGGTACCTAAACTGCTCACAACATCCACGACGGCATAGTCACATTTCAGATCCATCATGGTAATGTTGAAATTGACACGTATGCGAGGATCATCACTGGTATCCAATTGGACCGATGCTTCCGCTCTTTTATTTTTTTAATAAATAGTTTAGGATGGTTTTGATTGATTGTGTACAACATGATTAGGAGGCGAAAAGGTTCACGTGAGCGTTGGCAAAAACAATAATTATTGTGTGTGTCCGTCGCAAGTCGCAAAGAGCCAATCATTATTATTTGCTGCTTGTATTTTCTTTCATTTGCTTTTGGTTTATTTTTAACGTACCGTTTTTGCATGTATTCTTTTGTTTCCAATAAAAATAACACGAGCATAACGAAGACAGCTACGTAACTAAAAACAGATCCGGATGTCGAAGATTCCGTCAAATCGGCAGGCACCCTCCTGTACATATCAACTCCAGAGGCCCATCTTCGACGTCCTCCTCCTGACTGTTGTCGTTGTTGCATGATCAAGGTATGCTTGTGTTTGTATGGTGTATGGAAGGACAGCTACGTAGCTGAATTAGCGCTGTTGGTGGGGATGATATCTAGTACAGTAGAAGGCAAGGTGGCGAGTGTGTGTTGGTTGCAGGCTGTAGGTGCAAAAAACGTCGGCTGGTACCTGGTAAGGGGGGGAGGGGGTGAACTTGCATAAGACCAACGACCGCTGAAAACAACAACATGAAAACGCTTAAGGAATTATGAGCGTCCAAATTATTATTCCGCATTGGATATTATTCTTATTCCTATTATTTACTACAGCATTTTTTGTATTCTTGTTGTGTGCAAAATCCAGCTTTCTTAGTAGCGTCTCACACTCTCCATATTACATGTTGTATGTTGTTTTTGTTATTACTGTTTGGCTAGTGGCATTGATTTAAAACTATTATAAAAAAGCAAACCATCCCGAGAAAGAAGCAAGAAGAAACAACAAGGAACTGAAAAGAATATGGAAGAGCAATCAAAATCTAGTAGCGAAACTGTGGAGACGACAGTGGCTGCAAATGCGAACGACAACAGTAAGACCAGTAACAGCAATATCAGCACCAGTAGCAGCAGCCCAGCCAAGGAAGAGGCTAAGGAAGCAGCAACGACAACAGCAAATTACAAGTGCTCGAGATGTAGCAAACGAGCTGCTCGAAAAGGTGAGCTCGTCTTCTTCTTATTGTTGTTTGCAGAGTACATCGTGCATCCTGCATCCTGCCTCCTGCCTCCTTGAAACTTTAGATTGTACTCCATTACATTTCATACACTCATCTGATAACCAACGCGATTCACATATTGTAATCCTATTTTTTCGTTCACGATATTTTTTTAAAATTATGTACTACACGAACAGGATGTACGCAAACAGCATGCCTTGCTTGCTGCACTGACACAGCGTGTGCTACGCACAAGGAAGTTCGTGAACAAGCCATGTGGAAAGAGCAAGTGTTGTCGGGTACGACACCTTTGCAGATCAAGGTCAAAGAACTAAAGCGCAACAAACACATTCCAATGGGTCGCTTTCGAGAAGTAGATTTTTCGTACTTGGGAGATACGGTAGTGGTTTGGGATATAAAACAGTATTTTTCTCGTCCTTCCTGGCGGGAGGATGCCATTCGCAAATCTACCAAGAGACGGTTGCGACAAATGAACGATGACTTGGTGGCGAGTACTAGCAGTGGTGCTGCTGGTGCTGATGCTGCTATCGGTCAGCTGTCGACCAAAAAGAGTCGTCGTCAGAGATTTAACGAGACCATGGAGACACTATTGCAGAAATCTGTGTCCCAATTCTAGCTAGTAACTACCATGACTAGCTGCTGCTGGCTGTGAGGAACTCGGGAGTAATCTGCTACTGGAACCAAAGCAGGAAAGAATGACCTGCATCATTTGCATGATTCTATTAGACTAGACTCGACTCTTGTACAGGAACTACTTACTCGAGTTATAATTGGCTATCTAAATTTGAGGTACTGTAGCACTCGTACGAGACCATAGACCGGGACTCAATTTGATTTCAGATGAAATTCATCACAACAAGTCAATGCACACAACAACATCATAAAGCATACAGGACAAATTTCAATAGACCTCCTTAAACGACGAAGCAGAATAGCCACCCTCGATATCTTTCGACTGTATAACCATTTTAGAATTATAATAAGACGATTGCTTGCCACCTTAGTTCTACCCTCTCTCTATCGTTGACAATATCACTAAATGAGCTTGCCACTCATCCTGTCATCCAGCGCTGCCGATGACTGCTACAAATCGTTTTCATCCTACAGTGAATTACGGAACCAAATCAAAGCGCAGTCCCAAAACGAGCACTTTAAAAACAACGTCATTATATTTGGCTTGACTTGGATTGTTGTACATGACAGCGTTTATCTCGCAGCCTGTACCAGCACAGGGGAGCTCGCAATATGGAATACTACTTCCAATTCAGACGATGACGATGAGACTGATTGCACCCTACCAATCTCGAGGTATGTTTTATTTAAAAAAAGTAGAGAATACTCTTGATGCATTAAATGTGGTGAGTTTATCTCTAAGTAATTCCTTTTATTTTATTTCGTGTAGGTTTTCAGTAAACCAAGGAAAATTATATTCCATCAAGTTAGAACGAGTGCAGGATAAATCACTCTTGATTGTCAGCGGCGATGAAGGCGTGTCAGTGTTTGACTGGGACAAGGATATTTGGAAAGCACATTTACAATCCGCATCGCCCAAAACTTCCACTAAGACCATGTCGCTGAATCCGCTTTCGACATTTCAGCCGCACCCTTCACCACTGGAGGCCAAAGGAATTGAAGTGAATGAAATCGAATTAGTGCAACAAGGCAGCAAGTCGTATTTGTTTGGAGCTGCCGGAGATTCGTTTGGAGCCTACAAGTGGGATTTAAGCACTGAAAGGCTTGTCGCCAATTATGCAACTACGTGTGGAGGCTATCTTCACGCTATTCGCCTGCTTCCTTCCGACGATGGTAGCGACGCGAAGCAAACCTTGTTGACGGGTGGGGAAGGAGGTAAGCTTAGTTTCTGGGACGTTTCCGCGGACAAGCTGATAGACAAAGTAGATTTGACAACTGTGACTTCTGCGAGTACATTGTCGACATTATCGTCATCCAAGTCAAATTCCTCTTTGCATAGGAGCAACAGTATGAACAAGAGATCCAAGTCTGCCCCTGCGCGTTGGATCTCCAGCATATGTGCTCAAGACCAGAATTGGCTGACGGTTGGTGGTGGCACCGGAGGCGGACCAGGCAGTCGGGGAAGTGGAAATGCTGGTGGATTTCTTGCTACATTTCACGGTCCAACAAGGTCTCTGATCTCCTTTGCTGAGACGAGAGAGACGCCCCAACAACTGGCCATTTTCCCGTCCTCCTCGTCGGACGCAGACTTCGAGCACCACACTCTGGTGTCGGTGGCAAATGAGGGAGTTGTGAGCCACTTTAATTCTCTTACGCTTGAGCGCACTCGTCGTCTATGGTGTACCCCACCGAGTGCCTACGCCACGTCAGTCTCGGAGGATGGAAAGTATACCGCTGTTGCAGGAGTAGGTTGTCTTGTCGACGTATTCAATGCCAGTGGCGAAAAATCTATGAGATTGTCAATTTACTGAATGCTAAGCCTAAACAATCCTGTCATTAGTTCGCTTATCTACAGAACATTGAGTTGATAAAATTGGATTTCCTACATCTCACTGCCTGCTGAACTCCCCATTGAAGCTTCTCGCATTGCAACTACCGGTCCACCGCCCTTTCGTACTGTATGCTGTCAGACCATCACAAAGCGAAATGTTAAATAGAGTGTTTGTCAGACCAGCATTATGTAGTGAACGATGCAGCATAGTAGCTGTAGGCGGGTGGTGTATAAGCAAATCCACATTGGACACTTCAAAACACTTACGTTGTTTCCGTAGCCGAATAATTCGTTCCGATATTTTCCATCCTCAATCTTACCGCTAGTTGAAGTGAACTTGGCTTTGACAAGAGCAAAATAAGCCGCCATTGTCAAAAGAGAGTCGGACCCGGCTTGATGCTCCACTCCGATTCGCTGACAACCCAATTCGTCGGCAATCTTTTGAAGGCCGCCCATGAAGCGATGTCCGTCCAAGAGACTAGTCATGTATTTGATATCGTAGATGGTAGGGAAGTAAATATTCAGAAGCTCAAAGAAACCCTTCTCATCATCTGGTAAATCTACTGTGGTGAGCAACTTGAGCAAGTAGCCATAATCGTAGCCAGAATGGAAGGACACCCATTTGACTTTGTCGTCCAAAACGAGACCCGACACCATCAAGAGCTCTCCAAACACCAAAGGATCAATGCCCCGGGTAGCATGATCTTCAAATGAAATGCCTGATTTGTTCAATAGGTCTATGGAATCCTGAGCAAACATATCTCCGTCCAAATCGAATTTGAAATTGAACTGCCAACAGGGGCAACCAGGACAAAAGTTTCCCTCTTCATCGGCAAAACTCAATCCCAATTGAATAATCTTGAGCAGATCAATGTTGATTTTGAGAGATTTATAATGGTAATCAGAGGTGAAAACTTCTGTGACAGGCTTTGCAACAACTCCTGGAAATTCTGTGTCCATGGCAACGTAAGGATATTTCTCAATCACCTCCCGGATAATCTCCATTTCCTCCTCGACATTCTCCGCCCAAACATTACGGATTTCAAGCGTGTCTCTGTAACAGATAAGAGTAAAAGAAAGATAACAAAGATTAGCTAGATCGAGGCAATGCTTTCTTTGTCGACGCCTCCAATGATTTTTCGTCTCGTAGGTAACGACACCAGCACACAATCGCTCACTCACCCTTGATATTCAAAGCTGTATTTTGGTACAGCATTCGATTGAGAATTATTGATTTCCACAGGATAAGGGGAATTCGTTATCTGTTGCGCATGAGGAGAGGTAGATCGCGATCGCGATCCAGATCGGTAGGCCGGAGACCCCACCGAAACACCACCAGATCGTTGTGGATTGAAGGGAGGCGATTCGGTCGACAAGGCTGATTTGTGTGTCGCCATCATGGTGGATTCTCAAAAAGTCCTACAGAACTCTCACAGCCGGCTCCCTGCTTTTCTAGGCTGTGTCTTTGCTCCCTATTAATTAAGTCCGCTATAAGCTTTCTGATTATTTATTCTCAAGTCGATATCCGATTACTATATGTAGTATGCCTCTTTTCGAGAGATTGTTGCCTTACAAGTATCGTAGTTGTTGTCTGTACCTATGGGGCTGGTTCTGTACGAACTACAATACTCAGTAGACAGCACTAATAACCCTAGTTGGAAAAAGTGCCCTAATAAAAATTTCGTACAATGTCGTTTCCTCTAACCCGAAAAAATAAAAAATATTGTGATTGCTGATGTGGTGAGCGAAGTTCACGAAGTAGAGTAAAGCTGACACTACCGTAGGATTTCTACACAAAAAATAATTTTGGATGCACATCTCACCCAAAACACAAAAAGAGTAGCGCAATGGAAAGCTCTCATCATTAGCTTTCCATTTATCC